>ENA-OPMZ01000121-OPMZ01000121.1-human-gut-metagenome-genome-assembly--contig:-NODE-121-length-8827-cov-1.650821_pt1 | contig 8827 bp, 9 predicted proteins | sample MGYA00241533_ERZ501763 | MGnify/ENA primary metagenome ERZ501763 (study PRJEB25962, sample SAMEA2042559) | human gut metagenome | biome: human gut; feature: human-associated habitat; material: faeces... | reverse complement strand
AGCTCTGAGGATGATTACATACCGGACATACATCAGGAGCTTTTGTTCCTACCACAATATGTCCACAGTTACGGCATTCCCATACCTTAACTTCGCTCTTTTCAAATACCTGTGCAGTTTCAATATTCTTAAGAAGTGCACGATATCTTTCCTCATGGTGCTTCTCAATCTCACCTACTGCCCTGAATTTTGCTGCAAGCTCAGGGAATCCTTCTTCCTCAGCCGTTTTAGCAAAGCCATCATACATATCTGTCCACTCATAATTTTCGCCTTCTGCCGCTGCCGCCAGGTTTTCCTTTGTATCACCAATTCCTGCTAATTCCTTGAACCACATCTTTGCATGTTCTTTCTCATTATCTGCAGTCTTTAAAAACAATGCTGACATCTGCTCGTAACCTTCTTTTTTCGCTACAGAAGCAAAATAGGTATACTTATTTCTTGCCTGTGATTCCCCTGCAAATGCCTCCTGTAAATTCTTCTCTGTCTGTGTTCCTGCATATTTGTTTTCTGCCATCTCTTTTACCTCCGTTTTCTTTACTACTTTTTCAAAATCTGATGCCGGGTGCTTGCACAAAGGACATATAAAGTCATCCGGTAATTCCTCGCCTACATATTCATATCCGCAAATTCTGCAACGCCATATTGTCTGACCGTCCTCTGTTTTTCCAACCTCCTGTGGCTTAGGCTTAATATTATTCTGATAATAATCATATGTAGCTGAAGGAATATTACTTATTACTTCCATATCGGTTATCTCCCCGATAAACATTGTATGTGAACCTAAATCTTCAGTTTTATTAACTGTTACAGAAATGTATGCATTTGTTCCTTCTGTAATATAATAAATACCATTTTCTCCCCTGGAACACTTTTCAAATGTTTCAAACTTATTTGTATCCCTTCCTGATTGGAAGCCAAAATGTTTAAACAATTCAAACTGTGCATTCTGACTCAGGACTGATACTGTAAATTTTCCTGTTCTTACAATCATATCATGCGTATAATTTGCCTTATTGACGCAGATACTTAACTGGTTTGGTTCTGAAGCTGCCTGTATGGCTGTATTAATAATACATCCATTGTCTTTTTCATCTTCCCTTGCAGTCAGTACAAACAATCCATAACTCAGCTTATACATTGCTTTCCTATCCATATTTTCCTCCCTTTATCTTCTCCATGTATTTTAAATGGTATTCTCTAAATAGCCATTTATTCTTATTAATTGACCATAATTATTATATAGTATTATAGTACTTTAGTCAATATAAAAACAGTAATCATTCCTATTTTTAAAAATTTTATATTATCCTTTATTTTCAAAGAAACGCAAAAAATCAGGTTTAAAATTCATTAATTATCTAGTATTTATGTATCATAAAAAGTACAGCCTATTTATTGAGACTGCTTATTTTATCTGATACAATAAGGAAAATTGAGATTTTATTTTATAAGGAGGAATCAATAATGAGAGGTGTCGAAACCCGAATTCAGGAAATCAGACATAAAATCTTTACAGAGGTTGCGCGTATGGCATATCATACCGAATGGCCTGTTAAAGAACGTATGGAAGCTCTTCCATACAAGATTATTCCTGGCGAAAAAGGAAATTTCAGGAACGATGTATTTTTGGAGCGTGCTATAGTCGGAGAGAGACTTCGTCTGGCAATGGGTCTGCCTTACCGCAGTGCTGCAGAGCATTCACCTATATCAGATGGAATCGAGGCTGCCGACAAAGATGAAACCTACTATACACCGCCTCTTATCAATGTTATAAAATTTGCTTGTAATGCATGCCCTGAAAAAAGAGTACATGTTACAGACGGCTGTCAGGGATGTCTGGCTCATCCATGCATGGAGGTATGTCCAAAAGATGCCATATCGCTGGATCGCACAACCGGAAAATCTATAATTGACCAGGAAAAATGCATAAAGTGTGGTCGCTGTGCAAGCGTATGTTCATATAATGCAATTATTGTTCAGGAACGTCCATGTGCAAAGGCCTGTGGCATGGATGCCATTTCTTCTGACGAAAACGGCAAAGCAAATATCGATTATGACAAGTGTGTTTCGTGCGGACAATGCCTTGTCAACTGTCCTTTTGGTGCGATTGCTGATAAATCCCAGATTTTCCAGACTATCAGAGCTATACAGTCCGGTGAAAAGGTCTATGCTGCAGTTGCTCCTGCATTTGTTGGACAGTTTGGTCCAAAAGTTACTCCCGGAAAGCTACGTGCAGCCATGAAGGCTCTTGGTTTTGCAGATGTATTTGAAGTAGCTATAGGTGCAGACCTCTGTGCCAAGCAGGAGGCCGAGGACTTCCTGAAAGAGGTACCGGATGAACTTCCTTTCATGGCAACCTCATGTTGTCCGGCATGGTCTGTCATGGCTAAAAAACTCTTCCCTGAGCATGCAAAATGTATCTCAATGGCACTTACACCTATGACACTCACTGCACGTCTTATAAAGCAGCATAATCCAGATGCGCGCGTGGTATTTATCGGACCATGTGCTGCCAAAAAACTTGAAGCTATGCGACGCAGTGTACGAAGTGAAGTGGACTTTGTACTCACCTTCGAAGAGATGACCGGTATTTTTTCCGCAAAGCATGTGGACCTTGAAAATATCGAGGAAGACCCTGCAGGTGTCAGCGATGCTTCAACAGACGGAAGAAACTTCGCAGTCGCAGGAGGTGTGGCACAGGCTGTTGTTAATGTCATAAAGCGTGATCATCCGGATCAGGAGGTAAAGGTAGCAAACGCAGAAGGTTTAAAGGAATGCCGTCAGCTTCTTAAACTTGCAACTTTAGGCAAGTATTCCGGATATCTGCTTGAGGGTATGGCATGTCCCGGAGGCTGTGTTGCCGGTGCTGGAACCATGCAGGCAATTAAGAAATCACAGACTTCTGTCGGATTGTATGCAAAACAGTCTACTCATAAAACATCAAGTGAAACTGAGTATATCAAGGAGCTTGACAAGCTTGTAGATTAATATCAATAAAAAAGAGGATATATGGATATGTATAAATCCATATGTCCTCTTTTTTATTACAGGTTATCTTATAATATAAAATTAGTAATAGTTATTATTTTCAAATTATATTCTCTTGAAAACTTAAAATAATTATGCTATTTTGCGTTCAAAAACATATTTACTATCTGATGATAAATCAGACCTGAATATATAACCAAGCCTGTCAAACTTTTTTATATCATCAGGATTTTCAATATCATTTTCCGCCATGAATCGAACCATCTCACCACGAGCCATCTTAGCATAAGTACCTTTTGTTACCAGTTTATTTCCAGCTTGTTCGCAGAATGAAATTGTAATATATTTATCCTTCGGTGTAAGATACTTTTCTATACATTTAGAATATTCCTTTGATGCAAGATTAATTATAATTCTGCTTTCATCAATTACTGAACGATACAGCATATCATGCCAGTACTCATACAGATTTTTTGCATCTCCTATTTCGACCTTTGCCTGCATTTCCAAGCGATATGGCGTTACTCCGTCCATAGGTTTTAAAACACCATAAAAAGCTGATAATATTCTCAAATGATTTTGTACATACTCAAACTGACTATTTTCAAACACGGATGGTGCCATATATTGAAAAGCAATTCCTTCATATGATAAAACAGCAGGTGTGAGCATATGGTATATATCCATATTTTCCAATCTGTTAAAGTTCTGCTCTGCAATCTTGTCATTACATTTCCAGATAGCTTTCAGTTCTTCTTTTGATTTGCTTTTCATCCAGTTTAATACTTCTGCTGTCTTATCAATATAGACAGGCAGTTCAACCGGTGCTAAGTTATCGGTATCTACAATCATCTTTTTTGCAGGTGATAAAATAATCTTCATTATGCCAATTCCTTAAGCATATTTTCAGGGTCATCTGCCGCCTTGACTTTATCATTTGCCTTTATAATGATTCCCTGCTCATCAATAAGATATGTAGTTCTTACTACACCCATAGATACTTTTCCATAATTTTTCTTTTCTTTCCAGACATCATATGCTTCAATAACTTTACGCTCCGGATCTGCTAATAGCGTAAATGCCAGTCCGTATTTTTCTTCAAATCTCTTGTGAGACGCTACAGAGTCCTTGCTTACTCCGAGAATAACAGCTCCCTTCTCAGTAAACTGTGGATAACGCTCAGAAAAGCCACATGCCTGCTTCGTACATCCTAGTGTATTATCCTTTGGATAAAAATATAAGATTACTTTTTTTCCTGCATAATCGCTTAATTTATGCATTTCTCCATTCTGATCCGGCAATTCAAAGTCCGGTGCTTTTATTCCTAACTCTAACATTTACTATTCCTCCGCTTTTGTATTTTCCACCTGTTTTCTTGTTCTTTTATTACCTGAAATCATTTTATGACCAGAATAGACTGCCATAATCATGCATATCAGAGAGCCAAATGCAAAGTATTTGTGTGCTGCTTTTAACCCTTTATATCCTGTATAAAAAGTTCCAACCATTGTAACTATTGCTCCGATTGACCAATATTTATGTGCTTTCATTTTATACCTCCAAATTGATTAAGCTGTTTCCAAAATAAATATCTCTAATTCTGGCATTACCTTGACGCATCCTTTCGTGTTGTATTTTTTTATTCTTCTTAATGACAGCTATGGCTTCCGCATCCATGCTCACCACACGTTTGTCCTTCCCCATGGTTGTGCTCATGGTGAGAACACTTCACATCCGGATTATAATCAAGCGTATCATTGATAAAAGCTTCTACTGCTTTATCCGCATCTCCTGAAACTCCGCCAAAAAGCTTAATGCCCGCTGCCGCTAACGCAGTCTGAGCACCTCCTCCGATTCCGCCGCAGATCAAAACATCGGCATTTAAGGCATTAAGAACTCCTGCCAATGCACCATGTCCGCTTCCATTCGTATCTATTACTTCTGAATGTAGCACTTTTCCTTCCTCTACATCGTAAATCTTAAATGTCTCTGTGTGTCCAAAGTGCTGGAAAATCTGTCCATTTTCATATGTTACTGCTATTCTCATGATACCTTCTCCTTTTTCTACTGCATATTTTTGATAAATCTCATGTTTGTAACATCCTCCAAAGCTGCAGTCGCTGCTCTGACCGTCACAGATTATGAAATCCCCACCATCAATTTTAAGCGGATGTCCATCAATGAGAGCATCTGCTATTTTCTTTCTGGCAATCTCGTAAATCCGTTGGACCGTCGTTCTTGCGATCTGCATAGATTCTGCACACTGCTCCTGACTGTAACCTTTCTTGTCCAAAAGACGGATTGTCTCGTACTCATCTACCGTCAGAACAATGGGCATTTTTTTCTCAGTATCATCTGCCGGAAGAAATTCTAAAACATTTGGGAAATGGCAGACTTTTCTGCATTTTACTGGTCTCGGCATGAAATTGCTCCTTTCTCGCTTTTCTTATATAATAGTCCTATAAAGGGCATATGTCAATTATTCGATTGACGCATCTTAAAAAAGCAAGTATACTATGTTCATAAAGGAGATAACTATTATGAGCTTCGAAAATTATTTTCCACTATGGAATGACTTAAATACAGCACAGAAAAAACTAATTTCAGACAATTTGATCACACAGCATGTGAAAAAAGGAACAATCATTCACAACGGGAACATGGATTGTACCGGATTATTACTGATTAAATCCGGGCAGCTTCGAACTTACATACTTTCAGATGAAGGACGAGAGATTACACTCTACCGTCTGTTCGATATGGATATGTGTCTTTTATCCGCCTCATGTATCATACGATCCATTCAATTTGAAGTAACCATTGAAGCAGAAAAAGATACTGATCTTTGGATCATCCCTGCTGAAATCTATAAGGGCATCATGAAAGAATCTGCTCCTGTCGCAAACTATACCAATGAGTTAATGGCTACCCGTTTTTCTGATGTCATGTGGCTGATTGAACAGATTATGTGGAAGAGTTTGGATAAGCGTGTTGCTTCATTTCTTTTAGAAGAAACATCCATTGAAGGAACAAATGAACTGAAAATCACTCACGAAACTATCGCAAACCATCTTGGTTCCCACAGGGAAGTTATCACTCGAATGCTTCGATACTTTCAAGGCGAGGGTCTCGTCAAACTCTCCCGCGGCAAAATCACAATCCTTGATCCAAAAAGACTGGAAACACTCCAAAGGTCATAAAACTGTTTTTCTGTAACATATAAAGAAGAATCCTCCATTTATCAGAATTATGAAAGTCATTCTAATAAATAGAGGATCTTTTTATGCTATAAGAAAATTATAAAAATATCGTGATTATTTTTTAATAATCCATACCACATGCATATGCCCTTTCAATCAGCGCACGGTCATTGACCACTGCATCATAGAAGCGAAATCCGCCAGAGAAATTATACGTTTCATAGCCGTTTCCTTCCAGAATACGGCTCGCAATATAACTGCGCAGACCACTCTGGCATATCAGATACACAGGCTTTCCTTTCTCAATTTCACTAATTCGTTCTCTCAGTTCATCTACAGGTATGTTTTTGAATCCATCAATATGCCCCCTGCTGAATTCACCTACAGTTCTCACATCTAGCAACACCACATCTTTATCTTTAGAAATCTTGTCCATATCTTCCAAATGCCATTGCTTTAATGTCCCTTTTGCAATATTGTCTATCATAAATCCAGCCATGTTTACCGGATCCTTGGCAGAAGAATAGGGTGGTGCATATGCCAGATCCAGATCTTTCAACTGGGTTGCATTCAGCCCCGCATGAATTGCTGTTGCCAGCACATCAATACGTTTATCAACTCCTTCATATCCAATAATCTGAGCGCCAAGCAAACGATAGCTCTCTTTTTCAAAAACCACCTTCATGGTCATCACTTTTCCACCAGGATAGTAACCGGCATGACTCATAGGAGAAAGAATTACTGTATCTACCTCTAATCCTGACTTTTTGGCATTGGTTTCATTGATACCTGTAGTGGCTGCTGTCATATCAAACACTTTTATAACGGAGCTTCCCTGACTGCCCAGGTAACGACTATCACCGCCACAAATATTATCAGCGATGATTCTGCCCTGTTTATTGGCTGGTCCTGCCAAAGAAATCAGCGCATCATTACCCGTAACATAATGTTTTACCTGAACTGCATCACCTGCAGCATAAATATCCGGTACAGAGGTTTCCATTCTGTCATTCACTACAATACTTTCCTTGATGCCAAGTTCCAGACCGGCTTCTTTTGCTAATACTGTGTCTGGTGTGACTCCGATTGCCAGAACTACCATATCAGCCTGAAGGGATGGATTATCTTTCAACAGAACCTCCACTCCGTTGTCTTTTCCTTTAAATCCTTCTACTGTATAGCCCAGTACCAGTTTTATCCCATGCTTTCTCATTTCATTATGGATCATGGATGCCATATCCGGGTCAAAAGGGTTCATCAGCTGCTTAGGCCGCTGGACAATCGTAACATCCATGCCAAGCTCCCTCAAATTTTCTGCCAGTTCCAGACCAATAAAACCGCCACCTGCCAATACAGCCGATTTTGGATGATTCTTATTTATATATTCCTTTATCCGAAAAGTGTCTTCTACAGTACGAAGTGTAAAAAGTTTATCAATACCTACTCCGGGAAGTCTCGGCTGTGTTGGCTTTGCACCTGGAGAGAGGATCAGCTTATCATAGTTTTCTTCAAATATTTCACCGTTCTCTAAATTCTTAACTGAAACAGTTTTACATTCGGGATGTATTGAGATAACTTCATGATGAATTTTCATGTTAATACGGAAGCGTTTAAAAAAACTCTCTGGTGTCTGTAGTGTAAGTTCTTCCAGTTCTGTGATCACGTCTCCAATATAATATGGAAGTCCACAATTCAAAAAATCCCATTAGCACACCTCCCTAAAGCATTTCTAAAATCGAATTCTTAGGTCTCGCCCCTGAAATCTGCTGTACAATCTTCCCATTCTTCATAACCACTAAAGTCGGAATGCTCATAATACTGAACTTATTTGCCAGTTCAGGCTCTTCATCTACATTAATCTTTCCAACTTTAATATCCCTACGCTCATCTACAATCTCCTCTACAATAGGTACTACCCTACGGCAAGGCGCACACCAAGATGCCCAAAAATCTAAAAGAACGGTTTTATCGGAATTCAGTACTTCGTTCTCAAAATTATTTTTATTGATATTAATAGCAGACATTTTACAGTCCTCCTTATCTTTTTCTTTTTGTAGCTTTGTTATAGTCTTAAATTCATTTGTTTTCCGTGATTACATCACCATACCACATTAAATTAACTTCTTGCCATACCATCTACACTTAATATAACACCTGTAATGTAACTCGCCTCATCTGAAGCAAGAAACACAAACGCATTGGCAATATCTTCTGGCTGTCCAAGACGACGCAATGGAATTCTTTCAATCATAGGTTCGATAACTTCCTTTGGCACAGCTTTCATCATATCAGTTTCTGTAATCCCAGGTGCAACAGCATTAACACGAATACCTTTAGGTCCTAGTTCTCTTGCTAATGATACAGTCAATCCGTTTACTGCAAACTTCGATGCCGGATAAGCAAACCCACTTGGCTGTCCCGAAATACTCACCATGGAAGAAGTTGAGAGAATGACCCCCTTGCCTCTTGCCACCATACATTCTGCTGCTACACGAGTAGTATTAAATACTCCTTTTACATTTAGGTCAATGACTTTATCAAAAGTCTCCTCTGTATAATCCATAAATGAGGTATTTTCTGAAATTCCTGCATTATTTACCAGTATGTCGACACATCCATATTTTTCAGTTGCCTCTTTA
>ENA-OPMZ01000120-OPMZ01000120.1-human-gut-metagenome-genome-assembly--contig:-NODE-120-length-8850-cov-1.378056_pt1 | contig 8850 bp, 7 predicted proteins | sample MGYA00241533_ERZ501763 | MGnify/ENA primary metagenome ERZ501763 (study PRJEB25962, sample SAMEA2042559) | human gut metagenome | biome: human gut; feature: human-associated habitat; material: faeces... | reverse complement strand
CGCAGCACCCGCCACTCCTGCCTTCAGTACGACCACAAAGAAAATATCACCTGCCATATTCAGACAGACCGAGACGGCTAATATGACAAGCGGCGTAACTGTATCGCCCAGTGCCCTGAGTGCCGCCGCACATGCATCATACAAAAATGTCGCTACAAGCCCTGCTATTATAATAAAAATATATGACACAGCCATTCCCATCAAATCATTTGATACATTTAAAAATCCAAGAATCTGACGCAAAAATAACAGGCACAATACCGTTATAGCAAGCGCTATTATGCATCCCATTTTAATTGACAGAGCAAACGATTTCTTTACACCGGCGTAGTCCCTTGCGCCAAATTTCTGGGCTGTTATTATGGCAAATCCATTAGCTAAGCCCATCAAAAAGCCTATCATCAGATTGCTGAGTGTCGTGGTGGCTCCGACTGCTGCCAGTGAGTTTTCTCCCAGATATGATCCGACTATTCTCGTGTCAACTATACTGTATGTGAGCTGGAGTATATTTGCCATAAATATTGGAATGGCAAATGCCAGTATGAGTCTTGATGGTTTTCCTTTTGTAAGGTCTTTCATGTATGTATATCCTCGTATATTTCAAAATATTTTCATCAATATATTAGCAGATAAATTTTAAAATTCAATCTTTTTAATCGGTAATATAATCATTTCTGATCATACTAAAATATAAACAACAATATATAGTTTATATACACTATATTTATACACATATAATTTATATGCATTCTGTTTACATGTATTGAATTTATACGTATCATATGTTATATATACACTGTAGAGAGGTGGATAAAAATATGCCGATGCTTTTACCAATATGGTTTCAGTAGATGTTAAGGCATATGCCAAAGCTTAAGGCTCATTAGATATCTACATTATAATTTGGAGAAAAGATGAACAACGATATAAAATACAAGCTGGCCAATGCAATGAATGAATGCATGGTTTCCTCTCCTGTCGAGAAAATTACGGTTAAGGAAATCTGCGATACATGTGGTGTGACCAGACAAACCTTTTACAGAAATTTTCAGGACAAATATGACCTGATAAACTGGTATTTTGATAAGATACTGATTGAATCCTTCCACCAGATGGGTGAGGGCAGTACCGTATACGAAAGCCTTGTTAAAAAATTTGAATATATCCGGATGGAGCAACTTTTCTTTAAGGCTGCTTTTAAAAATGATGAGCAGAACAATCTAAAGGAGCATGATTTTGAGCTGATTCGTCAGTTTTATATTGACCAGATTGAGGAAAAAAGTCACCGAAAAATATCCGACAAGCTATTGTTCCAGCTTGAGATGTACTGTCAGGGCTCTGTCTTTATGACAACACAGTGGGTGCTTGGCAATAAAAACTTCACCCCTCAGGAGCTTGCCGGACTGCTCGCTGATGCTATGCCAAAGGAGCTTGCCGACGTATTTCGCGAGGTAAACCTGATATAATTCAAGGTAATATTCAGAACCATTTAGAACAAGTATCGTGCGTTTTTAAAAATGTGCACGGTAGTCTTAATAGTTATATCAGCGTTAAAAATCCGGGAATGCTGTCAATTGACAGTTCCCGGATTTTCTATTTTATTTCATTCTTAATCGTAACTATTCACAAACATCCCACATACATTCGCAAAACCTCACGATACTCATGCTTTCGCTAAAATGTCAAACTATACATCCCTGTAAGCTGTTGCAGAATTACATAATCTTACGGAAAAGAGCCTTCAAATCCTCAACACTTGCATCCTTTGGATTTCCAGGTGCACATGCATCCGCGTGAGCAGACTCTGCGAGGAAGTCTAAGTCATCCTCCTTAATAGCTTCAAGCTTTGTTGGGATTCCTACATCTACAGAGAGTTGCGCTACAGCATCGATTGCAGCCTTTCTGTACTCCTCTACAGACATATCATCTACGCCCTTTACTCCCATTGCACGGGCGATTTCACGATATTTTTCGCCTGTGCAGTCTGCATTGTACTCCATTACGATTGGAAGCATCATAGCACATGCTACTCCGTGTGGTGTATCATAAACAGCTCCAAGTGTATGAGCCATTGAATGAGCGATTCCAAGACCTACATTTGAGAATCCCATTCCGGCAATGTACTCTCCAAGTGCCATGCCCTCACGTCCCTCTTTTTCATTGGCAACTGCACTTCTTAAGGATCTTGCAATAATCTCTATTGCTTTGAGATGGAACATGTCTGTCATCTCCCAGGCAGCCTTTGTTGTGTAGCCCTCGATAGCATGTGTGAGTGCGTCCATACCTGTTGATGCTGTAAGTCCCTTTGGCATTGATGACATCATGTCTGGGTCTACGATTGCGATGATTGGCATATCATGTGGGTCCACACATACAAACTTTCTCTTTCTCTCTACATCTGTGATGACATAGTTGATTGTAACCTCTGCTGCTGTTCCTGCTGTTGTAGGTACTGCGATGATAGGAACACAAGGATTCTTTGTAGGTGCAACACCCTCTAAGCTTCTTACATCCTCAAACTCCGGGTTTGCGATGATGATACCGATTGCCTTTGATGTATCCATAGAAGAGCCGCCTCCGATTGCAATGAGGTAATCAGCTCCTGATTTCTTAAATGTCTCTACGCCATGCTTTACGTTGTCGATTGTTGGATTTGGCTTAATCTCTGAGTAAAGCTCATATTCCAATCCATTCTTATCAAGGATATCTGTTACCTTTGCTGTAACCCCAAATTTGATTAAGTCAGGGTCAGAGCATACCAGTGCTTTTTTAAAGCCATGCGCTTTTGCCTCTGTTGCAATCTCCTGGATTGCACCTGATCCGTGATAAGATGTCTCGTTTAACATGATTCTGTTAGCCATAGTGTAAAATCTCCTTCCAATTTTAAAAATACTCCTAAAAAACTCTGCCGATAAATTCTTATAACTTATCTGCCTGACTATATTTTAACAAAGTATTAAACGAGATGTAAGTTACAAACCTGCCAATGTGTAACATCCCGGCTGTAATATATAACCTGCCAGTTACCTATATGTATCCCACCGGTTGCCAATCAGATCTTAGAGCTGTCTGTTATGACCTTCTTAAGCTCTCTTGCTGCCGCACTGATCGGGTGATGTATATCATATACCATACATATATTTCTCTGCGGTATCTCCTCCTCCAGAGCTATCTCTACAATCTCGCGATTTGCTATCGCAGCCTCTGCCATCGGCTTTGGCATAAAGGCAAGACCAAGCTCACTTTTCACAAGTGGCAGTATCTGATCTGTCGTTGCGGTCTCTGTATCAGGCGCAAATTCAAGTCCGTGTGACATAAAAAATCTGTTAAAAAAATGAAATGTCATGGTCTCCCGCCCCAGTCCGATAAGCGGATAATTATGCAGCTCATTTAATGACAGAGTCTGACTTCCGAGCGCAGTAAAGGTGGTACCACCCACGAGAATCTCCTGGAACGAGCCAAGCTTTATCATCTTAAGAGGTGCCTCCACCTCGACAGGTGTGGATACCACCGCAAAATCAATCATGCCGTTTTTTACGGCATTTATAGCCTGTGGGGTGGAGTGATTATATATCTTAAGCCTGATACCCGGATATGCCATGTGAAAAGTCTTTAGCCGGTCAAGCAGATATATGTTTAGAGCTGTCTCACTGGCTCCTATTGATACGCTTCCGTGTGACAGTCCTGTGCTGTCTGACAGCTCCTCCTCCGCAGCAAGTATCTGTGACATCGCTGCAGATACATGCGCGTACAAACGCTCTCCCTCCGGTGTGAGCTGCACACCTCTGTTATTTCTGATAAAAAGTATGCTGTTTATCTGCTGCTCTAAGTTGTTCATGGCGCGGGTTACATTCGGCTGGCTGTTTCCAAGTGCCCTCGCAGCTTTTGTGAAATTACAGTATTTTGCAACATAATAAAATATCTTGTAGTACTCAAAATTTATATCCATATTTAAAGCCTCCTTTTTATTATCGTTTTACCGGTCATTTTTCCGATAATACACAGATACTAATGATATAATAATATGATATTTCAATTATATCAATTATACTTTTTACTTATTATAATCATAATTGTATAATCATAAATGCTCAAAAGAGAAATATTGATTATATATATAAGAAAAGGACGTGTTTCAAATGAGTGAAAAGACAATGTTTCCAAGAGAAGACCATACAGAAATGCTGTTTCAGAAGATACTAAACGATCCATGGGCGTGTGACAGGCTTATGGAAACCTTCAATGAAAATCTGGTTTACAATGATGAATTTGATGTATCTCTTCCGGCAGAAAAATTTGCTAAAGCTCTCTTCAATGCATATACCAACCGCGATCTTTCCGCACTGCTTATGTGTCTGTGCAACAACACCGTATTTGATTTGCTGCGCAATTCATATATCATACCGTACAGGTTCAATGCCGACGGACACCAAAATCCGATAATCATGACCGATGAACACGGAAATCCGCTGCCCGAGTATAAACACATATCTCACGACAAGAACTATATACATTTTCACGAAATATATAACGATATGCCAGACAAAAAGGATATCTACTACGCACAGGCTTACCGCTACAGCCACACATATGATTCCGAGCATATGACTCCCACGCAGCAGGTCATTGTAAAGCATGACGGAATACTCTTGATACGAGAGCTTCCCGATACCGTAAAACTCAAGGAGACTGAGGCTGAGGCTTACTCTGCTGTATGGGATCTGATGATACAGATTGAAAAGGAGCTTCCTATGGCATATGTTTTTTACGGTCAGGACTCTCTTGTGGAAAATGACAAGCGGTATGATGAAATTGGTATTTTCCTGCGAAGCTCTCATTTCCTAAAAAATCTAGAAAAACATGTCCAAAAGGCCGAGGCGATAATTTATGGCAGATAACAGCTACACAGATATCATGGAAAAAAATCATATGGAAATCCCCTGGCATGATTATGCCAGACAGGATGGAAATATACTCATAGATAAGGCGGGACTGATTGAAAAAGCCTCTGTAATCGGACGTGTCGGACTCATCATGCTCTCCTGCGGCACAGGAGCCTGGCGTGTGAGAACCTCCATGAACCGGCTCTCAAAGGTGCTTGGTGTCACATGTACAGTGGATGTCGGACTTATGTCAATCGAGTTTAACTGTTTTGACGGCACTGACTGTATATCGCAGTCACTCAGCATAGCAAACACAGGTGTAAACACCTCAAAGCTCTATCGCATGGAGCAGTTTGTCGACAATTTTCCTAACGAGGAAGCTCATCTGACCGGCGAAGAAATCCACCGTCGACTCGATGAGATAGAGCAGATTCATGCCATTTACTCCCCTGCAAGGCTTGGGCTTGCAGCCGCTATAGCATGCTGTGCCTTCACGTTTTTGCTCGGCGGAGGCCCTATCGAGATGATGCTGGCATTTATAGCAGCCGGTGTTGGAAATATTGTCCGTACAAAGCTTATAAAACATCATTTTACTTTGTTCCTAAATATAGCGGTATCAATTTCTGCCTCATGCTTCATATATGCGGCACTTTTAAAAATAGCAGAGATGGCTTTCAATGTACCATCAATTCATGAAGCCGGATACATCTGTTCCATGCTCTTTATCATTCCGGGATTTCCGTTTATTACAAGCGGAATCGACCTGGCAAAGCTGGATCTGCGCTCCGGTCTTGAACGCCTTGCCTATGCAATAATAATAGTCATGGTAGCCACGATGTTTGCATGGATTATGGCGCTGCTTCTGCAGCTTAAGCCTATGGACTTTGAAGATTTGGATCTGGGCCCCGTACTACATCTAATCCTGAGGCTTATAATGAGCTTCTTCGGTGTGTTTGGATTCTCAATCATGTTCAACAGCCCTGCTTCCATGGCTGCAACAGCTGCTCTTATCGGTGCCATAGCAAATTCACTGCGGCTTGAGCTGGTAGACCTGACAGGTATGCCGGCTCCTGCTGCCGCATTTGCCGGAGCTCTCACAGCAGGGCTTCTCGCATCATTTATCAAAGAAAACAACGGATATCCAAGAATATCCCTTACTGTTCCATCCATAGTCATAATGGTTCCGGGACTTTATCTGTATCGGGCTATATACAATTTCGGCATAATGGCACTTTCGGATGCTGTTTCATGGTTTGCATCAGCAATCATGATTATCATTGCACTGCCACTCGGACTCATCTTTGCAAGAATACTAACTGATAAGACGTTTAGGTATTGCACGTAACAGAATCATACACATTATAAGCAGGCTTGTTTTATACCATTCAAGATCCAGACAGTACAAGCTCTGCACCAACATCCAAATATTAAACTCAAAAAACAAGGAGGCATTCATCATGCTTACAGCAGTTACAGGAATAAACTGGGGAGACGAGGGAAAGGGTCGTGTCATCGACCTTCTCGCAGAACATGCGGATATCGTAGTCCGCTATCAGGGTGGTAACAATGCCGGACACACAGTAGTTAATAAACAGGGAAAATTTATCTTAAATCTGCTTCCATCCGGAATACTTCACCCAGATGTAGTATGTGTGCTCGGTGACGGAATGGTTATTGACCTAAACCATCTGTCCAATGAAATTGCACAGATCAGAACACAAGATGTATCTGTTTCACCAAAAAACCTGAAATTATCAACAAGAGCCACAATTTCAATGCCGTGGCATAAAATACAGGATGAGCTTGAGGAAGAGCGCCTTTCAAAGTCCGGAGCAGCCTTTGGCTCTACCAAACGCGGTATTGCCTATGCATACAGCGATAAATACCGTAAAAAAACAATCCGTCTCGGTGATTTACTCCACTTAGACGAAGAGAATGTACAGGCCAGACTTAAGACAATGCTTGAAGCTAAAAACCTTGAGCTTGCAGGCTGCTATCATCAGGAGCCTATGTCTCTGTCAGCTCTTTTATCATGGTGCAGGCAGAAGGCTGCAAAATATGCACCTTATATCACAGATACCGGTGCATTCCTTGAGGATGCACTATCAAAGGGAAAACGTGTTGTACTTGAAGCACAACTTGGTGCAATGAGAGATATAGACTATGGTATTTTCCCATATACCTCCAGTTCTTCCACCATTGCTGCATACGGACCTATAGGTGCCGGTATCCCCGGTGCCTCATTAGATCATGTGGTCGGTGTACTAAAGGCATACTCTACCTGTGTTGGAGCCGGACCATTTGTCGCAGAAAAAGCTATGAACGGTGAATGGACTGAAATGGTCCGCAAGTATGGGGGCGAATATGGTGCTGCCACTGGAAGACCACGTCGTGTGGGTCCATTTGATGCCGTTGCAAGCCGCTATGGTCTAAAATGCCAGCATGCCGACAAAATCGCACTGACCAAGCTAGATGTCCTGAGCATCATGGATCAGATTCCTGTTATCACAGGATATCAGTATAAAAATGCTGTAACAAACGTCTTTGACCCCACCGAAAATCTGGAAAAATATACCCCGGTAGTCAAAATGCTGCCGGGCTGGAAAACCGATATATCAAATTGCAGGTCATATGATGAGCTGCCTGTAAATGCTAAGCGCTACATAAACTTCCTTGAGGACATGCTAAGACACGAAATACAATTTGTCTCAGTCGGAGCTGAGAGAAATCAATATCTTCTCAATGGTAAGTGGCTGTAATTGCCTTTAACATGCTTTAACCGACCTTTGCCTTGCTCTTCTTAGTAGCTGCCTCTGTCATCGCATACGGGTCAAGCACCACATCAAGCTGCTTTTCCTTCATAAGTCCGTGCTTTAAAAGCAGCTTCTGGCAGCGCTCCTCATTTGCGGTTATTCCGATTATGCAGTTGTCAGTAAGTGTGTCTACTGCATGTGTGAGTGTGCTTATCGAATCAAAAAGATTATAGAATTGATTCCGGGATTCTAAAAAAATACTATATTATTTTTCTGATTTACTAAGATATTGTATACACGAATGTGCTGCCACATTTCCTTCTCCGACAGCCTTCGTATACTGGTATGGCCTGCCTGTGCAGTCTCCTGCCGCAAAACAGCCTGCCACATTTGTCTGCTGGGCTCTATCCACCAATATATGTCCGTTTTCTATTTCAAGCTGCGGCATAAGCTTTGATGGTGCGATGGCGTTTCTCAGGCAGAATACTCCGTCTACGCTCTCAGTCTTTCCGCTTCGAAGCGTAATTCCTTCCACAAATGAGTCTCCGATTAATGCTATAGGTGCATCCTTTGATATCTTTACATTTGGAAGCTCTATTTCGCTGTCATTATAGGCTGGGAAATACAATACCTCTGCCGCAAGATCCGCAAGATATTTCACCTCATGCTCATACTTTTTGTCATTACATATGACAGCTATCCTCTTATCCTTGTAAAACATGCCATCACAGGTGGCACAGTAGCTGAGCCTTTTTCCAAGCAGCTCATCCTCTCTGTCCAGCTGCTTTGCAGACATCACACCCATGCAAAGTATGAGAGTCCTTGCCTCATACATCTCATTGTCTGCAAGCACCATAAAGCCGTTTCCTGCAGGCATGATATTGGTCACAGTCTTTTCTGTTATATCAATTCCCGCAGCTCTCCTATGAGCGTCAAAGCGTTCAAACAGCTCCTGTCCGCTTATCTGTGGAAATCCGGGATAGTTTGTGATTTTCTCTGCCTTTTGCACCTTTTCGCTTAGGTTCTTCGAACCAAACCAAATAAAATCCTTTTTATATGTTTTTAAATTCAGGGCTGCCGACAGTCCGGCAGGACCTGTTCCTATTATTATACTATCATACATGCTATGCTCCTTGTACCAAATGTTTGTATATATTTAGACCTTATATATTGTGGGACACTAAGGTATACATCGAATTGCATGCAAGCATGCA
>ENA-OPMZ01000109-OPMZ01000109.1-human-gut-metagenome-genome-assembly--contig:-NODE-109-length-9053-cov-1.330407_pt1 | contig 9053 bp, 5 predicted proteins | sample MGYA00241533_ERZ501763 | MGnify/ENA primary metagenome ERZ501763 (study PRJEB25962, sample SAMEA2042559) | human gut metagenome | biome: human gut; feature: human-associated habitat; material: faeces... | reverse complement strand
ATGTAAAAGAGGCATATCTGGATATGGACAAGGAGCTTGAGTTCATTCCAAAGGATGGCACCTATGCACTTCCTTACGCCGCAAATGCAGCAGGAGTACTTTACAACAAGGATATGTTTGCGGAGAATGGCTGGAAGGTGCCTACAACCTGGAGTGAGTTTACAGCACTGTGCGATGAGATAAAGGAAAGCGGAACACTTCCTTTGTATCTGGGCTTTAAGGATACATGGACCTGTCTGGCACCGTGGAATGCCCTTGCAGTCGGACTTACCGATTCGGATACCTGCAATCAGGTAAATATGGGAAATACGACATTTGAGGAGGCATATTCTCCGGTTGCCGACAAGATACGCACATTGCTTGATTATGCAGAGGAAAATCCATATGCTTACAGCTACAATGACGCATGTACAGCCTTTGCCAGAGGTGAATCTGCCATGTACACGATAGGAAGCTATGCTATTCCTCAGATTAAGTCGGTTAATCCTGATATGAATATCGGTTCATTTACTTTCCCGGCAAATGATAATGAGGCTGACAATGTGTTAAATTCAGGAATAGATTTACAGTTTTCAGTTATGAAGGCCTGCAAAAATAAGGAAGCAGCATACGAGGTGCTTGAATATCTGTACAGCGATGAGACAATTCAGACATATCTGGATGACCAGGGCGGAATTGCCTGCAAGGAGGGAGATTTCGCAATACCTGATACACTGGAGGATATGCAGGAGTATATAAAGGACAACCGTATGTCGGATTATCAGGATCACCATTATCCAAGTGAGATGAGCGTGGATGCCATGATTCAGACATATCTGCTTGACACAGGTGACAATGCAAAGGAGAAGTTCTTAAAGAAATTTGATTCAGACTGGAAGCGTTACAACAGAGATCTGATTCGTGAAGTACAGGATTACCAGAAGGAACAGGAGGATGCAAAATGAAAAAGAAAATGTCAAATAGGGACAAGACATTCTGGGCAGTTGTGATACCTGTTGTGGTTTTATTTTTCGCATTTAACACACTGCCGATGATAAAGGGTGTGATTTACAGCTTTACAAACTACAAGGGCTATGGCTCATATGATTATGTCGGACTTAGAAACTATACAGACCTGTTTACCGACGCCAGAGTCGGAAAGAGCTATCTGTTTACCTTTAAATATGCGATTGCAGGAACCATACTTGTAAATGTATTAAGCCTTGTGATGGCGGTTGCGCTAAACAGCAATATCCGCGGCAAGAGTGCATTAAGAGGTGTTTATTTCGTACCGAATATCCTTGGCGGACTGGTTATTGGTTACATTTTCAGCTTTATTTTTACATATATTCTGCCGGTAGTAGGAAATACCTTCAACATCGGTTTCTTACAAAACAGTATTCTGGCGAGTGAAAAATATGCATGGATTGGCGTGCTGATTGTCGGGGTATGGCAGGCGGTTGCCATGAATACCATCATTTATATATCAGGACTGCAGACAGTGCCTGAGGATGTTTACGAAGCCAGCATGCTCGACGGAGCAGGCAAATGGAAACAGTTCTGGAAGGTTACATTTCCACTTGTTATGCCGTTTGTTACAATCAATCTGGTGCTCAGCACAAAGAACTTCCTCATGGTATTTGACCAGATTATGTCATTGACAAAGGGCGGCCCGGCGCAGAGCACTGAGTCAATCTCATACCTGATTTACAGAAATGGTATGGATGGAGGACAGTTTGGCTTCCAGAGTGCAAACGCAGTAATTTTCTTTGTTGTAATTGTGGCTATTTCACTATTCCAGATGGGCGTTATGAATAAGAAGGAGGAGCAGTTATAATGAAAAAACAAAAAACAAACTGGGTACTTACCATCGTTTTAATATTGGGAACCTTAACCGTATTTTTCCCACTGTATATGGCTGTTATCATTGCCTTCAAGAAACCGAGTGAGATGACAAATGATGTCGCAGGAGCTCTTTCATTCCCTTCAAAGTGGAGCTTTTCAAACTTCACAGAGGCTATGAAGGTGACTGATTTCTGGCATTCTCTCGGAAACAGCTTACTTATCACTATTGTGACCATTGTTCTCGCAATCCTTATCCATTCGGTTGCAGGATATGTTATCGGACGAGGCATGGCAAGGAAAAAGAGCTTCCGTTTCATATATCTTTACATTGTAAGCGGTATGTTTGTGCCATTCTCAATTCTCATGATGCCTCTTGTAAAGCAGACTGCGCAGATGGGACTTGGAAACAGGGCAGGAGTTATCATTTTATATCTTGTATTTTACATGCCAATGAATGTATTATTATATAGTGGATACTTGAAAAATATCCCTATGGCACTTGAGGAGGCTGCAGACATCGATGGCGCAAGCACATGGACAACATACTGGAGAGTTGTATTTCCTATGATGAAGCCTATGCATGCGACAGTAGCCATCCTGACAGCACTCGGTACCTGGAATGATGTCATGACACCGCTTGTCATCATGTCAGGAACAGGACAGAATACACTGCCGTTGGCACAGCTGAATTTCCAGACACAGTTTGGAACCAACTACAATCTGGCATTTGCATCATATATTCTGGCTTTGATACCGATACTTATATTCTATATAATCTGCCAGAAGCAGATATTAAACGGTGTTGCAAACGGTGCAATCAAGGGATAATTTTTAAACACTATTTTAACAATGATATGGAGTGATTTTATGGCAATTATATTTAATCCAAACAAGAAAATTTTTACTTTACAGACCGCTCACACCACATATCAGATGCAGGTGGACAGACTAGGCTATCTGCTGCATCTGTACTACGGAGCAAAAAGCACATGTGATATGGACTATGTGCTGACATATGCTGACAGAGGCTTTTCAGGCAATCCTTACGCAGCAGGAATGAACCGCACATATTCGCTTGATACACTGCCACAGGAGTATCCAACTCTTGGTACAGGCGATTTCATATTGCGCTTGATATCAAAAACGAACAGGGCACTGAGAGTGTTGAGCTTCTTTATAAGAGTCATGAAATCAGAGACGGAAAATACGCTCTAAAGGGACTTCCTGCAGTGTGGGCATCTGATGATGAAGCGCAGACTCTTGAAATAGTTCTTGGCGATGATATCGCAGGCGTTGAGGTGCATCTGCTTTATGGTGTGCTCGAGGCTTGTGATGTCATCACAAGAAGTGTGCTCATTAAAAATACAGGCAGTGGGGATATTACAATTGAAAAGGCTCATGCTGCCTGCCTGGATATGGTTTACGGAGATTATGATGTGATCAGATTCTACGGTAAGCATGCCATGGAGCGCAATCTTGAGCGCACACACTTAGGACACGGCACACTTTCATTCGGAAGCCGCAGAGGAACATCAAGCCACCAGTACAATCCGGCGGTTATTCTCGCACAGCGCGATACTACAGAAAATGCAGGAGACTGCTATGGTATGCTTTTTGTATACAGTGGCAATTTCTCATGTGAGGCAGAGAAGGACCAGATTAACCAGACGCGCCTTTTAATGGGGCTTTCCGATGAACTGTTTTCATATCCGCTTGCGGCAGGAGAGACCTTTACAGTGCCTGAGGTGATTATGTCATACTCGGCAGACGGTTTCTCACAGCTTTCACATCAGTACCACACCTGCATCAGTGAGCATGTGTGCAGGAGCAGATTTGCACATGAGGTAAGACCGGTGCTCATCAATAGCTGGGAGGCTGCTTACTTTGACTTTACCGGTGATACGATAGTAGACCTTGCAAAGGAGGCCGCATCACTGGGCATAGATATGGTGGTCATGGATGACGGCTGGTTTGGAAAGAGAGATGATGATAATTCATCACTCGGTGACTGGTTTGTGAATGAGAAAAAGCTTGGCGGAACACTTTCTGAGCTCATCGACAGAGTGCATGCGCAGGGAGTGAAGTTTGGAATATGGATTGAGCCTGAGATGGTAAATGAGGACAGTAATCTGTACAGAGAGCATCCTGACTGGGCTATCCAGATTCCGGGAAAGCTTCCTGTACGCTCAAGAAACCAGCTTCTTTTAGACTTTTCGAGAAAAGAAGTCAGGGACAATATTTTCGATCAGATCTGCGCAGTGTTTGACCAGGGAAAAATCGACTACGTGAAGTGGGATATGAACAGAAGCATGGCTGACGTATATGCAGGAAATCTTGCATACGACTACGTGCTTGGAGTGTATGATTTTATGGAGCGTCTGGTGACAAGATATCCGGATATACTTCTTGAGGGCTGCAGCGGTGGCGGTGGACGATTTGATGCAGGCATGCTCTACTACAGTCCACAGATATGGTGCAGTGACAATACAGATGCCATAAACCGTACAAGAATACAGTATGGCACATCATTCTTCTATCCGGTATCGTCCATGGGAGCGCATGTATCGGCAGTGCCAAATCATCAGACCGGCAGAGTGACAAGCCTTAAAACAAGAGGCATCACAGCCATGGCAGGAACCTTTGGCTATGAGCTGAATCCGGCCCTTCTGTCGGATGAGGAAAAGGAAGAAATCAGAGAGCAGATCAAGACCTTTAAGAAGTATGAGATGCTTATAAATGAGGGCACCTACTGGCGCCTTACAAGCCCATTTGAGGATGAGGTGGCTGCGTGGATGTCTGTCTCAAGGGCAAAGGACAGGGCGCTTGTGAGCGTGGTTCGTCTGTATGCGGAGGCAAACGCGGCTGCTTGCTATGTGAAGCTTAAGGGCTTGGAGTCGGATGCAGTATATATTGAGGAAAATACCGGCAGGCAGTACACAGGTGCAGCACTGATGAATGCCGGAATACCGCTTCCGTTTGCCGTAAAGGAGTATGAGGCATATCAGTTTTCATTTATCAGGCTTGATGAGGCAAAGAAGCTGTATGATGAGATAAAGAAGGTGTGCGGCAATCTAAAATTAAGTGAGGCTGACACTGCAGATAGTTCTTCTGATAAACGTATTGTAATAAGCATCTACGGCGGCTCAGGCTCAGGAAAGACAACGATTGCAGCAGCCCTGCAGCAGTATTTTTTGAAGGATAATACAGCCTGCTATGTGCTGACTGGGGACAATTATCCACACCGTATCCCGATGAGAAACGACGAAGAACGCCTTAATGTGTATAACGAGTCCGGCGAGGATGGCTTACGTGGATATCTTGGAACACCTAAGGAGATTGACTTTGACAGGATTAACAAGGAGCTTTCAGAGTTTAAGGAAGGAAAAGATATAATTGAGATAAAGCATATGGGCCGCCAGGACGGTGATATCTCATATGATGAAACTGATTTTACAGGAATTAAGGTGCTCATCCTGGAGTGGACCCACGGAGGAAGCGAATACCTTAAGGGTGTTGATATACCTGTATTTTTGGAGAGTTCGCCTGAGGAGACTAAGGCGCGCCGCATTAAGAGAGGACGTGACGAAAACGCCGCAAGCCCTTTCATATGCCGCGTGGTAGAGTTGGAGCAGGAAAAGCTTGATTTACAGAGTAAAAATGCGCGTATAGTAGTTGGAAAGGATGGCAAAGTCTATGAACAATAAACCTATGCTTAACGCATATCCTGACAGTCTGGGCGGTAAGCTTTCCGATATCGCAGCGCTGCTCAAAAAGAAGGAAATGCAGGACACATTCTCATCATTTTATATTCTGCCAAGCCTGTATCATTCGGATTTGGATCGCGGATTTTCGGTCGTGGACTACAATCTGAATGAGGAGCTTGCGACAATAGAGGATTTATCGCAATTGAAGGAGCTGGGGATTGACTTAAAGCTTGACTTTATTTTAAATCATGCTTCAGCACAGTCACCACAGTTCAAGGATCTTGTGGAAAAGGGCGATGAGTCGGAGTACCGGGATTTTTTCATAGACTGGAACAAATTCTGGGAAGGTCATGGAGTCATGACGGACGAGGGCTACATACAGCCTGATGAGTCATGCTTAAAGCAGATGTTTTTCAGAAAGCCGGGGCTTCCGATTCTCATGGTGGAGTTTCCGGATGGACGAAGGGTGCCATACTGGAACACATTTTACCAGGAGGTGCATGGCAGAGAATATTTGGGACAGATGGATTTAAATATAAAGTCCGAAAAGGTGTGGGATTTCTATCGAGAAACACTTAAAAAAATAGCATCTTACGGTGCGGCTATTGTGCGGCTCGATGCATTTGCCTATGCGCCTAAGGCACCGGGGAAAAAGAATTTCCTGAATGATCCTGAGACCTGGGAATTTCTACAGCAGATCCATGAGCTTGCAGCTCCGCTCGGGCTGACTCTGCTGCCTGAAATACACGCGGCATATGAGGAGAAAATATACAAAACCCTTGCAGATAAGGGCTATGCCACATATGATTTCTTTTTACCGGGACTGGTAATTGACGCGATTGAGAACAGGAGAGCAGATTACCTTGCAAAATGGGCGCGTGAGGTTGTGGATGATAAAATCTCCACTGTCAATATGCTTGGCTGCCATGACGGCATACCTCTTCTGGATTTAAAGGGTCTGCTTCCGGAGGACGATATTCGCTCGCTTATAGATTTGATTGTATCTCGTGGCGGCATGGTCAAAAATCTTCATGGACAGAAGAATATATATTATCAGGTCAATGCCACATATTACAGTGCGCTTGGTGAGTCTGACAGCAAAATGCTTCTGGCCCGTGCTATTCAGATGTTCATGCCGGGCAAGCCGCAGGTATGGTATCTGGACCTCTTTGCAGGCAAAAATGACCATGAGGCGGTAAGACGTGCAGGGGAATCAGGACATAAGGAAATCAACAGGACAAACCTCAGTGCCTCCGATATTGAGGAGGCGCTAAAAAAGGATGTTGTTGCAAAGCAGCTTGAGCTGCTTCGTATGAGAAACACCCATAAGGCGTTTGAGAAGGGAGCTGTCATCACAGTAGCAGGAGAAGGACCAAAGCTTTCAATCCGCTATGATAACGGTGAAGCATATGCGCTTCTAACGGTGGATTTTGAAGCCGGAGCATATGAGATTGAGCTGAGCTGATGAAATCAGATTACTCATATATAATGTGTTTAGCAGATGTGCAAACTCACAATCGAAAAAACGATTGTGAGTTTTTTTATGAGAAAAATCATTTAATTGACTCGTAAAAGTATCAGCTATAAGGTATAATAAAACTATAGAAAAGACAGGTATCGAAAAGGAGCAGACACTATGGGAACATATCTGAACAGCATAACACCATATACATTGTATAAAAGTGAGAGCTTAAGTCCGTATTTTGTGGATAAAACACTTATGCTTAGGGAATTGTTTCCATATGTAAGCGCAGGAAATCGTCATATTTGTATTACCAGACCGCGTAGATTTGGCAAAACAATTATGGCAAATATGATTAGCTCATTTTTTCAGAAAGCATCGGATTCGAGTGATGTTTTTGATAGTCTTACAATATCACAGGTGGATGACTATAGAAGATATAAAAATCAATATAATGTCATTCGCATAGATTTCAGTAAAATGCCAAGAAACTGTGATTCATATACACAATATATTGAGCGCATAGAAGCACTTTTGATTGAAGATGTAAAGGAAGCATTTCCACAGGTTAAAATAAATGAGGCAGATGCAGTCGGAGACATTCTTGAGAGTGTATTTGTGCAGTGTGGTGAGAAATTTATATTTGTATTGGATGAATGGGATTTTATATTCCACAGAGATTTTATAAATGAGATTGATAAAGAAAAATATGTGGCATTTTTAAGTAATCTTTTGAAGGATCGCCCATATGTGGTTCTTTCATATATGACAGGCATTTTACCTATTGCAAAATATTCCAGTGGTTCTGAGCTTAATATGTTTGCAGAGTTTACAATGGTAAATTCACCGATGTTTGGAGAGTATTTTGGATTTACCGATGATGAAGTGGATGATCTGTACAGACGCTATATTGTAGAGTGTGACAGGCAGCATAAGGAAAAGAGCGTGACGAGGAAAGGACTCCGTGACTGGTATAATGGTTACTATACAAAGTCGGGGGAACGTGTTTACAATCCACGTTCAGTGGTATTTGCATTGCAGTTTAACAATCTTGCAAATTACTGGACAAGCTCGGGACCATATGATGAGATATATTATTATATCAGAAATAATATTTCTGATGTCAGGGATGATCTGGCACTTATGATATCCGGTGAGTCCGTGACTGCAAAAATACAAGAGTATGCGGCAACATCAATGAATCTTTCAACAAGAGACGAGATATATTCTGCGATGGTAGTGTATGGATTTTTAAGCTATCTTAATGGAAAAGTGTGCATTCCAAACAGAGAGCTGATGGAGAAATTTGATGAGCTTCTTGTAAAAAATGAGTCATTGGGATATGTATACCGTTTAGCAAAAGAGTCCGAGAAAATGCTTAAGGCAACCTTGGCAGGGGACACGCTGACTATGGAAAGGATACTGGAATTTGCGCATAACACGGAGGTGCCTCTGCTATCGTATAATCATGAGACAGAGTTATCTGCAATAGTTAATCTGGTATATCTTGCAGCAAGGGACAGTTATCGTGTGGAGCGTGAGGATAAGGCCGGAACAGGATATGTAGATTTTATTTTTTATCCATATGATACAACTGCAGATTGTATAATCCTTGAATTAAAGGTAGATCACACTCCGGATGAAGCAATTGCACAAATCATAGATAAAAAGTATGCACTTAAATTTATGCCTAAACTTGCAGGGCAAAAGATATACACAGGAAGGATACTTGCGGTTGGAATTGGTTATTGGAAGGAAAGTAAAAAACATAGCTGTAAAGTGGAAGAAATATTGAAATAACAAAGGAGAACGTTTAAAGATGATAAGAGGTGATAAAGGCTAATGGAATACGAGCACATAACCCACTCCTTTAAGCCTGTCTATGACGAAAACAGCCGAATCCTCATCCTCGGAACGCTTCCATCCGTAAAATCCAGGGAAAACAATTTCTATTACGGACACAAGCAGAACCGTTTCTGGAAGCTGCTTGCGTATCTATTGGATGAACCGGTGCCGGAGACGATAGATGAGAAAAAATATATGCTGCTGAAAAACCACATAGC
>ENA-OPMZ01000105-OPMZ01000105.1-human-gut-metagenome-genome-assembly--contig:-NODE-105-length-9237-cov-2.008495_pt1 | contig 9237 bp, 9 predicted proteins | sample MGYA00241533_ERZ501763 | MGnify/ENA primary metagenome ERZ501763 (study PRJEB25962, sample SAMEA2042559) | human gut metagenome | biome: human gut; feature: human-associated habitat; material: faeces... | reverse complement strand
ACCCTGCCACTGCAGGCAATACCTTTTTCTTCATGTTCTTAAAAAATCCCTTCATTCCTTTTTCCTCCATATTGGTTGTATTTGTGGTTACTGCCACATCAGTTGTCATTGTTAAATTGCTTTCATTCTGTCTCATGCTTTCAATCTCCTTTTTTTGATTTACCCGACCTGGATATCCGGTCAGGCACTTAGTTTGTATCTGAACGGGATATCCCCGGTTGTGAAATTCAGTCAGGCTTTCCCTGACACGGTATTGCGACAACCACCTCCTTAAAAAAAGCACCAACCTGTTTAGGCTGATGCTTTCTCAAAATTTTCCCTAACCTGTCTCATCTCTTCGACTTCGACATCCGGATAGAAGTATTCCAATATTTTATTTTCAGGCACTCCGACAATCATTGCCTTCTGTGCCTCCTCCTGCTGTTCCTTTGTAAACTCCCACTGAGCCATTCTTCTAAGAATCGTGTCTTTACCATCAATCTTAGGAAGTTCCTTTCTTTTATCCGTTATCTCTGATTCTTCGGAATACTCAAGCTCCTGTCCCTGTTCTGCATTGAAACGGTCTTTTTGCTCCTGTTCATCAAGCATCTGGAATCTCCACCCAAGCTCCTTATCTCCAATCATCATGAATTCCTCATAAGTCAGCTTATCAATATAGACATTCTCACCTTTTTCTTTCAGCTGTTTATAGTGCTCCAAAGCTTTCTGGGATAAAATCTCGTAAGGCGGACCAACGACCTCATTATTACTGCTCATATGGTGTACATAAGGCTTTCCACCTCCATCTGCTGTCTGTTTGAACATCGGATGGGCAAATGGAATATACTTGTTATCCATAATTGGATCAAAACCACGGATAAAGATAATGCATTTCTTGTTATCCAGCTTTCTCACTTCATCCGGTGTAAACAGTTCCCTGCCGAGTACATCATAATTTCTTGAAGAGCTTCCCTGTCTGCCCTTTGTCTCTCCACTTGACTTCTTATCAATCGTACCTTTTCCAAGCAACTCTGACACGTATTTGTGTGTACTCTGCTCATTTCCACCAAGATAGATGAAAGTATCGCAGTTGCCGGGAATTGTCTCCCAGGTATCTTTAAAAAGTGCCTTTAGCTGGGCAAAGTTCTGAATGATGATAATACTTGAAATCTCACGGCTTCGCATTGTCGATAACAGGGAACAGAAGTCATCTGGCAATGCGACATTCGCAAATTCATCTAACATAAATGTCACATGGATTGGCAGTCTGCCTCCGCAGTTAAAGTCTGCCTGATAGTACAATTCCTGAAATATCTGCGTGTATAACATACCGATAATGAAGTTATAGGATTTATCACTATCCGGGATTACACAAAACAGTGCTGTCTTTGTCTCACCATCTCCATTGACTCCAATACCGATATCGGACAGATTAAGCTCATCTTTTGAGAGTAATCGTAAAACCTGCTTATTCTCAAGAAATGCAAGTCTTGAGTTGGCACTTATGATAATAGAACGGACGGTATCTCCTGCACCTCTCATACATTTGTTGTACTGCTTTACTGCCGGATGATTGGCTCCAAGCGGAGAACTTTCCTCTAAAAACTTCATACGCACATCCAGCTTTGATGCCTTCCCCTGCTCTGTAACCTCTGCTTCTCCAAGAAGTTTAAGTACTGTCTCAAAGTTTCTCTTTGCCGGCTGTACCTCCAGCCACACATAATAAAAGATAGCCTGTAAGAACAATCCTTCCGCCTTTTCCCAGAACGGATCACTTGGTGTCGCTCCCTTTGGTGTCGTATTGCTGATAAGGTTTGTAATCAGCTTGACCACATCTGTTTCCTCTCTGATATAGGAAAATGGATTGTAACAGTCTGATTTATCCATCTCTAACAGATTTATGACTTTCACATTATATCCGTTATTCTTTAGCATCTGACCGCAGCTTCTAAGGATTTCTCCCTTTGGATCGGTACAGATAAAAGAACAGTTATGCGGCATCTGCATAAGATTCGGCTTTACTTCATAAAATGTTTTTCCTGCTCCGGAACCACCACAGATAAGTATATTTCCATTGAGCTTGAGTCTCCTGAAATCCAGCGACATCTTCACATTCTGGCTGAGTATCCGGTTGAAATTCTCATCCTTATCTGCAAGTATCTTGTTGACCTGCTTCGGATTTTCAAATCTTGCCGTACCAAATTCTTTGCCAGGCATATAGTTTCTCTGACTGGTGTAATACATGACAATAGCCATCGCATAGATACCTAATGCAATGGCTACTGCTTTTACTGTATTGGAATTGTAATAGTTGGCAAAGGGAACAGCACATACTTCATTGAATCTGTCCATAAATTCATTAAATGCTATTCCCTCTATCCACGCACCATTTATCAGATAACCAAGATACCCGGCTAACACTGCACCCACAAGAATGAATATCAGTGAAGGCTTTTTCTTTGTTGTCTGCATAGGCTGCTACCTCGCTTTCTTTGTGGTAACAGTTTTCTTCTGTGTGGTCTTTTTCTGCTGCTTCTGCACTTTCTCGTAACGCTCCCTGACAGATGACTCCACCTTGTCGTAGTGAGTATAAAGCTCGGTTCCTTTCTGTGTTGCCACCACACGATTCTGTTCATCGTAGAGCTTATAGTCCTTGGTAGAATCAAGGAAGGTAAGCATTGTCTTTCCACCATGAATCTCCATGATGTTTTCCTTACGGAGCCATACATACCTTGCCTCTTCTCCCCATGTGCCGGGAACTCTGGTCTTAACAGCATGGTCATTTTCTTCGATAATCAGCTTCTTGCTGATAGTCACATCTGACAGGTTCGCATTCTTTGATGCCGCAACCGCCCTCATTCTCTCAGCAAGGTCCTGATAACCTCTGACACGGTTGATAAATGCATCCTTGTCCATCATAACTGTATGGGTGCCATCCTCATTCTTGCTGCCAAGCACACCGATTGTCTCAAGCTGTCTGATAACACTTTCAGCCTGCTCACCATTGATACTGAAATTCTCCTTGACCTGATCCACACTGATAGCTTTCTTTTCCATTGCAAACATTCCGACCTTTTCGATCAGTCCGTCAATAGCGGTATTAACCCTATCCCCTTCTATCGTGTGGCTTTTCTCGTTTCCCTGCTGTTTCTTCAAAAAATCCATCAGCTTGCCAAGGGATTTTTCATCTCCATTCTTCAGATAATCGTCAAATGTGGCAATCTTACCAAACTTGAGCTTCTGTATCATCATATTCACACGTGGAACTGCCTCTGTATGAAAGATTACCTCACTCAGTCCATCTTTCCTGTTACAGTCTGGAAGTACCGAATACAGGATTCCATACTTCTTTGCCATCTTTTCAACCTTTTTCATATCTTCGGTATTAAACTGCAACACCTGTAAATCGCCACCCTTTACGAGCAGCTTTCTCATGGATGTCTTGCCAAGTGACTTCTCATAATCAAGCATCCCTTTTAAGAAATCTATTGCCTTCTGCATGGCAGCAATGCCGCCGCTTCCTACCTTCATGGCAATCTCAATGCCATCATAAGCTACACGGATGATCTGCACCGCTTCCTGAATCTCTTCTGCCATTATCGCACCTCCACTTTCTCTCTGACTGTTGTTTTAAGCGTTTCTGTCTCTGTAGTACGGATTTCCTCGGCTGATACATCAATACCATAAGCAGTCAAAATATCTGCCAGATGATTGATTGCTTTCTCCTCCTCGATACGGTACATTTCAAGTGCCACAAGCAGGTTTTCCACCTGTTCCACCCATGCAGGCTTCATATCATATTTAGACCTGTATGTGACCATAATCTCGTCCGACTCAGCCTTATCCGCTGAATGTGCCAATGCTTCAATAAGAGAAATCGTATCTTCCTTGCTGCCGCTTCTGAATGCGAACTGGACAACAAAGTTTTTCTCTTCCTCTGTAAACTGATGCTCCACACCATTCATCTCTGTTACTGCTTCATTTACTACTGCTAAATTCATAAGTTCCTCCTAATCTGCCATACTGTTTTCAAGCACAGCAATCTCAATGATCTCCTTCATCTTTTCCGCTGAAATGTTGTTGTTTATAAGCTCTACAAGCTGCGACTCAGTAAGTCCCTTTTCAATTGCACTCTTAATCTGCACAAGCTGCGCCGGAACAAGGTCTCCCGATGCAACCAGCTTTACAATGTCTGCTCTTGACTTTTTCTTAAAAGAAAGCCTTGCAAAAAAGCTCGCCACTCCGCTGTTGCTGCTCTTTCTCACACTTCGCTCAATCGGAAGTCTCTGCACCACATTTCCAGAGCCATCAACTACCGGAATCTGATAATAGACCGGAATCCCGTTTGCCACAGCCTGCATATTCTGCGGAACTGCAACTGTATCTACCATCTTTTTATCTACCTGTTGTACGGACTGGCTTTCCTGCGGCTCTGCCTTACTTTCTGCCTCTTTCTTATTCTCTGTGGCAACACTTATGATCTTATCTTCCAATGACTCTATTCTGTCTCCCATACGCTTCATCTCCTTATCCTTTTTCTCAATATCATCCCTGAGTCTTGCAATCGTACTGCTTGCCTTATTCAGTTCATTCTGCTGGCTGTTGATAAGAGCATCCTTATCCTGGTTCTCCTTGACCAGACGCCCCCTGACTTCCTCATCATCTTTGGAAGTTTCTATTTCAGAAAGTTTCTTATTCAGGGCATCATACCTTTCATTCTGATGATTGATCTTTGCAACCACTTCATCCATCTGAGAAATGAGTGCTTTCACATACTCAGACTCTTCCGGAATCTGTTCCTTGACTTTATTCAGCTGTTCCAGAACTTCCTCATATAATCGGCGCATGGTGATAGGTTTTTCCCCTTTGTCCATGACCTCCTTAATTGTCTGAACAGGTACACCCTTTTCATAAAATTCGAGAGACACCTGCATCTGATGAACCGAATACTTGGTATTCTTGATAATATCAATCACATCTTTTGGAACATCCTTATGCAGACACTCCGATAAAATCTTCATCTGTTCAATGTCGTAGGACTTATTGAGATAAAGGCTGATTTCCTCCTCTGTCAGTCCATATTCATAATCACTTTTTACAAGAGCAATCGTATCCTCGCTGAAATGCTTATTTCGGAGAAGCTGCAATTTTTTCTCGATTGCTATCGCACTAAGCGGTTCTCTGTTTTCTTCCATATATGCCTCCTAACTACTAAAAAAACAGCCTAACGTTCTGGCTGTTCTTTCCTGTCTCGTATTGTCTCTTTGTTGTACTGTGCATCTTTTCCATCTGATACGCTGTCTGGAATAAGACTCTTCCATATAGATTTACCAATATTCAACTCTTTGAATACTGCCCTTTCTTTTGCACATGCTTTGGAATACTCCTCTTTATAATGTTTACGCAGTGCTTCCACCTCTTCAAGGCTATATCCCTGTGATAAAAGCTTTTGTTTCAATGTTTCCCATTGCAGATGCTCATCCGTAAAAAATTCATCTCCCTGAAGGAAAGACTTCTCAGCAGGTTCTAACTCTTTCATATCATCTGCTATATCAAAAAGTTCTCGACTTCTCTCCCTAGCCTTATAAATGCGGCTTTTCTCTGCTGAGACTTCTTTTCTTTTATCTGTCAATGAGCTGATTACACTGACAAGCTCCTCTGCTGAATGAATGTCATGATTGACAAGGAACAAATACTCCTCCTGCAGTTTATGCATCTTACGGATATCTTCCTTATACTTCCATACCTGACTGTATGGCTTCTTTTTCAGCTTTCCTATCCGGTATAGCTTTGCATAGTATCTCTTTTGAAGCCCCGACATCTTTGCCCTTCGGTATCTTCTCACCTTACACTTACAAAGGACCGGTTGTACCTCTTTCTGCTGTTCCCTGTAAAATGAAATATCCTCTTTTTCTATCCTTTCCCGGATTGCCTCATCAGAATACATGTCCCCTAATGTCTTACATCTGCGAAATCTCGTCATTCCTTGTGGCTTTACCGCCAGATACTTTCCCTGCTTGACCTCATATCCTTTGTCAGATAACAGCTCCAGAAACTGCTCATAATTTCCTGCCTGCAGTATGCAGGAATCCAGGTCTCTCTTAATCATATCTGCCCATACAAAACTGCCTTCACGATATTCGCTCCAGTCCTTATAGCTTTCATGCTCTTTTTCCTTACTGCCATCATCAACATCAATGATTGAAAGACCATATTCCTGACACAGCTTATTCGTGATTGGCTGGATATACTTTGCCCAGTCTCCTTTTTCATAGCGATACTTTTTCCCATCCACAAAACTCACACTGTTAAATACAATGTGTGAATGAACATGTGCTGTATTATCATGCACCACATATACTGCCTCATATGATTTTCCAAGATACTCTTCCACGAATCTGCGGGTTATCTCAAATGCCGTATCAGGATTCACTTCATCTTCCTTAAATGAGAGAATGATATGATATCCCTGCCTTTTATCAACTTTTCCAAACTTCCGTTTGGTTGCTTTCATCTGTTCAAAAGCAGAATCGACCTGACAGTTGATTGCACCAACGAGCCTTCCATCCTGTGTTTTCTCCGGATTCATCACATAATCAAGAGATCTCTTCAGATGTTTTCCGTGAAAATGCCCACCACAATCCTTCATATTAAGGATTTTACTGATTGCCAATCTTTACCACCGCCTCATCTACCTTCTGATTCAGTTTTCGCATATAAGCTATCAGCTGTGTCTTATCTTCCTTGGAATACAGCCCGGCATTATTGTTAAATACTATCTGGTTGATATTTATTCCAATTCTGTTGACTTCATTAATGAGTTCCTTCAGAATCTTCCTTACTTCCGGATAATCATTTGGTTTCTGACTGATAAGAAGACGGATATACTCTGCCTCATTCATTCCATTATCACATGCCTTTTTTGCAAGCATCTTGGCTTCCTCTGGCATTAGTCTTAGTGTTTTCCTAATACAATGAACTTTATCTGCCATAGACTCACCTTCCTCTCTTACCCGTACTATAACCCTTAATTCCTTCTGCAACTGTCACCGCAGCTTTTTCCAAATCATCCCTGCTACTTAGATGGCTAATGAATGATTCCACCAAAGCAGCCGCCATTTCATCAATCTCCTTTGCATAACAGGTCTTTTCAAACAACCTGTCCAGCCTCTTTTCATCTGCTTTCAAACTGTCATACTTATCCTGAAACTCACTGTAATCTTTAAAATCCTTTGGATCATTCCTGTGTGCATCAGCATCAAGTATCAGTTCATAGTTCCATTCACAAACAGTATCTATAACATCATCTATCGGGTATGGTTCAATTTCACCATTCTCCTCAGCTACATCCTGTCTGTACATCTTCCCATCAGAATCTATGCCAATAGCATAATCATGACCTTCCATATAGTTAAGCAATATTGCAGCATCTTCTATCGAAGGGTTAAGTAAGATATCAAATGTGTCTGCCCAGGCAATCAGTTCTTCTGGTTTTGAAAATAGCGTAACTTCTGCATCCATTGCTTCCTTGCACCTCCTTATCCGTGTTTAGTAAATATTCACCAAAGCTCCAGTCTCCAGTTAGTCCCCGGCGACTGCTAGATACGCATTAGAGACATCTCTGTCCTAATGCCATCTAGTTAGGGAGAAAATCTCCCTAAAACCCTCTGTTTATGAAAGTGGGGGCGCTTTTTGCCCCCACTTTGCTACTTTGGGGGCGCTTTCTGCCCCCATTTTGTTATTTTGGGGGCGCTTTCTGCCCCCACTTTTATTTTTACTTCAGTCCGGATTTTGTCGTGTCCAAATTGTGGGGGCACTTTTTGCCCCCACTTTGACATTTTGGGGGCGCTTTCTGCCCCCACTTTGCTATTTTGGGGGCGCTTTCTGCCCCCACACATCAAAATCCGGTTTCTCATGCCCTGACTGGTTCATCTGCTCGCTTATTCATCCTGTTCAGATTAAGCTTTGCCGCTACAAGCCACTCGTTGTAATCCTTATATCCGGCAGGTGGCGGACAGTCTTCTACCTCATATCCAAGCTCATAATACTTTCTCATAAGTTCTGCTGCTGCTTTTCTCCCCGGCTCATCTCCATCAAGGCAGAACCGGATGGAAGTAATCTGCGGATGTTCCCGAAGAAAAGTCTCAAGTGGTGCATCTGCAAGCATCCCAAGTGCCAGCTTATTTGATTCATAATCCGCGAAGATATCCACATAACTCATAAGGTCGATTGCAGCTTCAAATACTACAAGCTCTGTACTGTTAACATTTACCACATTAAATCCATAGTTCTTATCATTTCCTGTGACATCACACTTGAATGGCTTACCCTGCTTATCAAACACTCCCCGCATACTTGCAAATCTTGTCACTCCATTTTTATCATTTCCTTTGAAAACAACATTGTGGTAATGCCTGCTCTCATAAATCAGTCCATCTTTTAAAAACAGATCTATGACAGTCCTGCTGATTCCTCTCTCCTGATTCAGATATGAAATAAGATAGGAATTATCTCCTGCCGGTCCTGGTAGTACAAACGGCTTTCTCTCCTCTGCCTGCTTCTGCGATACCTGATGAACAAGTGACTGCTTTACAGGCTTCTCAATTCTTCTGTATCCTGCGAAATCTAAAAGCCAGAACACAGCCTCTTTTACACTCATTCCACAAAATACCCGTAAGAAATCTATCTGTGAGCCGCCATTGTTGCCTTTGTCAAACTGCCTTGACCATCTGTACCAATGGCTTCTGTTGTAAATGCGGATGGAATCCATCTCTTTTAAAGTGTGGTATTTGCCAATCCTCTTTACTGTATACCCAAGACTTTCTGCAACTGCACACAGGTCAACACTCTTTGCTATGGCAAGCTCTTCATCCGTAAATCTTCCATCCATGCTTTCACCTTGCCTTTCCCTGCTCTGCTACAAGCGGTGACTTGATATCAAGTGTCCGGTAATCTGTGCTCAGGGTAATCTTAGGATTATCAATCATGCCTTTTTCCCTGAAACTGAAAAATTCACGATTGTCTCCACCGACTATGATATGGTCAATGAGTGGTATTCCCATCAGTTCACACAGCTTGTTCATGCGGTCTGTCATCATGGTATCAGCCTTACTTGGAAATACGTTCCCGGATGGGTGACAATGGATTAACATTATGCTTGCCGCATTGCTTAGGATACTTGATTTAAACAGCTCTCTCGGATGTGCCATTGCCTCATTTAAAGAACCAACACTTGCAAAATGCACATTGATAGGTTTT
>ENA-OPMZ01000088-OPMZ01000088.1-human-gut-metagenome-genome-assembly--contig:-NODE-88-length-10054-cov-1.513551_pt1 | contig 10054 bp, 3 predicted proteins | sample MGYA00241533_ERZ501763 | MGnify/ENA primary metagenome ERZ501763 (study PRJEB25962, sample SAMEA2042559) | human gut metagenome | biome: human gut; feature: human-associated habitat; material: faeces... | reverse complement strand
AGGATCCCAGCATCATATCGAGCGATTCATCCGGTATAAGATCCCCTTTTCACTCAGGATATTTTCATAGGATTCCTGACGCTTCTCTAAGAAACTTTTGGAGATGTACAGACGTTTATTCCCTTTAGCACGGGAACATCGTTCTTTATACGGACAGCCTGTAGGTACTCTTGGTTCAGTAGGGTGACCGCCTCCTGTATTTTCAGAAACATATTTTCTTCCCATTCGTTCCAAGCGACGTACCATCTGATAAAACAGGGCTTCGCAGGTGTCTGCCAAAAATCCAGTACGGAACCTTGCAATCGTGCTGTGATCCGGTGCTTTCTGACCAGCAAGCAGCTACATAAAGTTAATATCACGTTTACAAGCGGTTTCAATCTTTCTGCAAGAATAAATATTTTGGGAATAAGCATAGGTCAGGATCTTGAACATGGTCTTTGGGTCCACTGCCGGATTTCTGCCTTTGGTAGAGTACGCCTGATACAGTAAACTGTAATCTAAATCCTCCAATTCGTGGCTCAGCAGTCGGACAGAATCATCATCAGGAACCAGACCTTCCAAATTTAATGGCAAAACCAGTTGATAAGGCTCGTCGAATTCGGTATAATTTTTATGGTATTTTATGTATTTGGTCATACTTAATTATACCATGGATTGCGGGCTCTTCGGAGTCCGTTTTCTGCTTTTGGACATAAAAATGGAGCTATTGCTCCATAGATGATTACTCATCTATTTTGCAACAGCCCACTTGACTTCTCTTAATTGTGCACATCACCTGAAGCATCTGATTGCAAAATTTCTACAGAATGGATTGCATGAGTAAGATATGCATCCGGTGCAATACAGGATTCAAACTCCCAAACGGTATCGTAAAAGGCCGAAAAAATTCGATTCAAACTAATTTTGTTCGGAATACAGATATTGTAATACGGTGTATTTCTCCTAAAACGCAAATAAGAAAACTCATCTGCAAAAAACAGTGTCGGTCTTGGGATATGCTGGTAATCAGACAGCAAACCATTCGGCAAAATCTTAATCTGAAGCGCATTTGAAATTTCATGCAGATGTTTCATATGCTTAAAAAAATGAAGACGCTGTTCCGGCGAAAGCTGAATTCGATAACCATAGAAATCCAATTCGCCAGTAACTGTAAAATCTGTAAATGCAGAAGCATAAATCAGTGCTCTTATCGGTGTAACAGCAAGTATCTGCGATACCAGAGAATGCATTTTTTGAAGTACAGGTCTGTATGTCTTTCCTATAAAAGAGCCATACTTATCAAGCAGCTCATTATGTAAATCAGTTGGAAGAAAATGTTCTGTAAAATGTCCAAGCAGACAAGAAGAATTCCGGGCAAACAGTGAATGCTCATATTCGTAAGTACGAATCATTTCAGGAATAGATGTCCGTCGAATAAGCAATGTTTCTTTGCTGCAAAGTAATTTTAATTTGTAATAAAGTTCCGTTGAAAGAGACGAATCTTCAATTGTTGTAACAGCAAGACAATGGTTCTGATCAACTAACATACCTGAAAGCGAATAAATATCTTTAATCGCAAAAACCATTTTTTTCTGTGCCTGTGTTCCGCAATAAAGATTAAAATCAATATTCGAAAGATTTGAAAGCAAATTCATCAGGAAACCAGCCGTATAAACCGGATTATCTGAAGACGATTCCAAATCAATCATTAAAGAAAAATGAACTCCTGGAAGCACAAGTCCTATGTCATTGTGCATGCTGTTAAATTCAGCAATTAAAAGCTGATAATTCGTGTCTACATTCAGAATATCTACCATAGCATAAATATTTAGCGACTGTACTTTACGGAGTGATGGATGTTTCATTTTAAAGATAAACTGATCCAGTGTAAGTTCCGGATAATATGAAATTTTAGTAGCCACTTTAGAACCAGTTGTTACCTGAAGTTCTTTTACATATGTATATTCAGATTCGAGATGATCGTAAATCGCTTTCTGAAGATTCGAAACGTCAGAAATTTGATATTCTTCTAAAAAAGTGTCCCGGTTATCATCAGTCAGAGCCTCAACAATACACTGGCTGATATTCTGCAAAATAATTTCGTGATTTTTTTCTGTTGGAAGTGATTTTCCACTAATCCATTTGCTTATATAAGATTCATCATACTGCACAGCTTTGGCAAGTACATAATTTTTTAAATTGGCCATAGATGTCAGATGCTCTAACAGAACACTGAATCTGTTTTTTTCTTTCATAATAATCAAAAGCCCCTCTCTTCTATTATAATTTTAGTGTACTGCATACAAAATAAGAAAACAAGAACATTTATACAAAAAATTTCCTATTGAATGAAATCCTGAAAAAAATGAATTAGTTGATTTGTTTGATTCAATATGCCAAATTCACCACTTCTATTGAAAAGGAAAAATATCCATGATAGAATACGAATCGTCATTATAAAACAAATAAATAATCGGAAAAGGAAGTAAATAATTATGGAAAATACAGGAGCAACATTAACTGGAAAAGCGAGCGTTGATAAACCATGGTTACAGTTTTATCCAGAAGCACTGCGCAACGTTGAAGTGCCAACAATAACTGTTGAAACGTTTTTAAGAGCAAAAAATCCAGACGAAAATAAAATTGCATTTGAATAGTACGGAAACAAAATTACATGGAAAGAATTCTGGGGAGAAGTTGATAAAGCAGCAAAATCTTTAAAGATACTTGGATTTGGTGAAGGAAACAGAATTCCTGTATTTCTGCAAAGTGTTCCGGCACATTTTATCCTTCTGATCGCAGCAGAAAGAATCGGAGCTGCAATTATCTGCAGAGATGACATTCCAGAAGAATTATGTTTTGCAATCAGAAAATCAAAATCAGAGACAGCATTTGTCATGGATTATACATCAAAGTCAGATGAAGATCTGTTCCGTGCAACGACACCAATGAAGCGTGTAATTAAGGTTTCTCCATATGATTATGCAGATAGAAAATCTGTCCCGGACTATGTTGAAAAAGAAATTGCATCCAGATATACCGGTGCGATAGAGACAACAGAAGGAGATCTTACATGGGACGAGTTCCTGGCACTTGGGAAAGATTATACAGAAGACTATATGGCACAAGAAGATGTGAACAGACCAGTATTTGGCGCATATACAAGCGGATCCACAGGAATCTCTAAATTAGTTATTCATTCTTCTTCTAATATAGTAGCAACTGCATTCCAGATGTCCATCTTTATTCCGCCGTCAGATGTACCGGAAAAATGGTGGCTGCCAATCTTACCACCTGCACTGATTGCAGTAACTGTATCAATGGCAATCTTCCCATTGTCAGCAGGACTGATTATGGTACTTGATCCATTCTGTCCGCTGGAAGATATTGATATCGCATTTATGGAGCAGAAGCCAAACTTCTGGGCACTGATTCCAATGTTCTGTGAAATGCTTATGAAGAGTGACAGAATTCCGGAAGATTACGATATGTCTCATCTAAGAAGTATCGGAACCGGAGCTGAAGCAATGAACGAAAGGAAAACACAAGAAGTAGAAGCATTCTTCCATAAGCATAATGTTAAAGCAACTTTAAGTGCCGGATATGGTCAGAGTGAAGGATGTTCAAACTTTACACTTCCAAATCCGATGTTCCCGCTGGTAGACGGATGCGTTGGAATGCCAATGCCGGCAACAACTATGGCAGTATTCTCAGATGATCTGGAAGAACTGAATTATGGAGAAATCGGAGAATTATGTATGACGGGTCCTGCTATGATGCTCCACTATGCGGGATGGAGAGGTGATGAACTTACTGAAAGAACACTGATCAATCATCCAGATGGGAACTGCTGGTTACATACGGGAGATAAAGCTTACATCAATGAACACGGAATTGTATACATTCTTGGACGTGGAACAACAAAGCGTTTCGGTGGCGGAGAACTTTACATGATGAGAATGGAGACAAAAGCAGTACGTGTAGCTGGTGTAGAAGATGGATTCTTCTGCTTTGTACCAGATCAGGATCATGAAGGATATTTCCTTCCATATTTCTTTGTAATCCTTGATGAAACAAAGAGTCTGGATGAAGTAAAAGCAGGTCTTGCAGATGCACTGGAAGAATATGAATATCCGGTAGACATCCGCGTAATCAAGGAAAGACCGTATTTCCACTTCAAGACAAACAGAAAAGAACTCACAGCAGTAATTCTTGAGGAACTGAACTAAAAAAGACTCCTCTGTCGCATCAATATGTAAATTCTATATAAATAAGTAAGAAAAAACTTGATGATTCCCCGTATTTTAACAAATCATAAGATACGGGGGAATTTCTTTATTACGTTTATACATGCCAGAAACCTGAAAACCAGACTTTTCGATGTGTTTTTGTGCTAAAAAACGTCAGTATGTCTTGAACAAAACAGTTAGCAGTGATATATTAAAGTAAATACCTAATTACTATATTATATGCAAAAATATATGCAAAATACGAATTACAGTAGCATATAATAGAGGGTGGAGTATAAATAAAATACAATGGAAATGAGGTGGGGGCAAACAAAAAACATAATATGAATTATCTAATACAAACACGAAAGGAAGGGTAGACATTATGAAAAAGAGAAGTAAAATGCTTTTGAGTTTATTCCTCTCTACTATAATGGTATTCAGTGTAGTGCCTTCAACAGTTTTTGCAGAGCCTGCACATGAAGAAACACCAGCAGTGCAGGAAAATACTACAGAAGCCGTGCAGGATAACACCAATACAAATGAGGCAGAAGATCCAGCAACAGAAGATTCTGTGACAGAAGATGATGCAACAGAAGCAACTACTGATTCTTCAAACACAGATAATGATGCTGTGGCCCAGACAGATAATGATGAAAATAAAGTAACTATTTCAGGTATTACAATACAGACACCAGTCATCCAGTTCAAGGGTGCTAATGCAGCAGTAGCAGAAGCACTTACAAAAGATATAAAGATTGATGAAAGCGATCCGGCAATCCAGAGCCTGCGTGAAGCATTGGGGGATCTCGAAATGGTTGGCGGAGAAGCCGGCACAGAATCCAATGAATCTAATATCAGCACAGCAGACCTGTATGAAGCAGATGAACAGGCTGAAACCAAGAAGCTGACAGCAGACCAGATTAATACAGTTGTTGGTATGTATCAGCAGTATCTGAATCAGTGGTCAGCCAATGCTAATGTACTCGGTGTTCAGAATCCATTCTTTCTGGATTTCAACGATGATACAGATGGTCTTGGTATCCTTGGTGAGATGCTTGCCTTAGACGGCAAATCTGTTCAGGATGTCAGAGATGGCAAGGTGAGCTACGATGACCTGACAGGTATGATCTTTACTTTCACATATGGTGATAAGTTAGGTATTAAGTATTATGGTCCAGATGTAACAAATGCAAGAGATGAAGCTCTTGCTGCAGTTACAGCATCAGGTGCACAGACAAAGGCACAGAAGCTGCTTGTTCTGAATGACTGGTTGGCCCATAACAATACATTTGATATGTCCTACATCATGAACTCTGGTAAGGAATCAGATGATGACAAGCCGATGATTGCAAAGGATCCTCAGAAGCAGGAGCATGAGGATGAAGTTTACAATGAGATCTATAAGGTTTACGAACCACAGATCAAACAGAATTTCCATGATCAGATTTATGCAGGCATTGAGAAGGATTTGCTTGTAAAATTTTATAAAAAAGCTATTGCTCAGACTTTGGTGAAGGCTGGACAGTCTGAGGAAGATGCGAATGCATATGTAGAAGCTAATAAAGAAGCTATCGAGAAGGATCCGGAAGCATTTGTGAAAGAAAACCTTCCAGACGCAGCAGAACCATTGAAGCAGGAAGCAGATAAATTTATCAAAAATGCTGAAGAAAAAGGCGTTGAGGTTTCTGAAGGCGTTACGATGACTGTTGAGCAGCTTACTCAGCAGCAGTTAGATAGCGCTACGAATCAGGCTGCAACCGGTATGACAACTGGTGTCATCAACTATTGGGAAGGTACTCAGTTTGGTGCATTCGGTATGGGTACATCTGTATGTCTGGGTTACTCCAGAGCTTTTTCATATCTTGTGCAGTGCCTGGATAAAGATATTTATCTTAAAGATCCAAGTAAAGGTTATGACAGCAAGAAAACTGTTACAGCAGATGATGGTACAACTTCAGAAGTATGTGATAACTGGAAGACAGCCAAAGAACTGTACTATGGTTCAGATGGTAAGACACTGGATATCAATGCAGGCTACACAGTTGACCTTGTAAGAATTTCCTTCCAGTCCAACGTTACAATGTATGGCGAAGAACAGGAAGACTTCGGTTCCGACCATTACTGGAATGCAGTCAAGGTGGATGGTCAGTGGTACTATGTAGACCCTTGTTATACAGATGTCTACACAGAAGTTATGAGTCGTGACCGTGTCGAGACAGATGGTGATATGAACCATGTCTTCTTCCTGTTCAGCGATACAGATGCAAGAAAATTGTATCAGGGTAACTTTAGTGTTTTAAGATCACTTTATCAGAATGAAGCAACAGATACAACATATGAAAAAGCATGGATGGCTCGTGCAGCAAGTAATGTTTACTATGCAGATGGTTATGCTTACTATATGTATGATTCGACAGACCTGTTTGACAGAGTAAGCAGCACAAGCATGAATCAGAGCCAGAAGGCTGCAGAGTACAAGATTGTTCGTCATAAACTGACAAATAAGGATACAGGCGATGGCGACAGCGATTATGAAACACTAATCAACTTCACAGACAAGAAAAACGACGATGATGACGATACATTTGTAAGCGTTCTGAACAAAGACGGTAAGATGGAGAAGAATGATCTTCTGACCAAACTGTATGCACAGTTTGTGGATGAACAGAGCATTTACCCATCCATCGGTCTGACAGCAGCACTGTATACAGATGGTAAGATTTACTTCAACGTATCCAACGATATCGTTTCCTACAATCCTGCAGACGGTGCAGTAGCCGTTGTGAAGGAATATAACACAGTATCTGCAAAACGTGATACAACCAAGTTATTTGGCGGTATGGCATTTACAACAACAGATGAAAAGAGTGCAAATTTCACTGTCACAAATCATCCAATCGCAGGTCTGACTGTGAAGGGTGACAAACTGGTTGTTTCAATCGGTACAAACTTCGCGTTCATTTCAGGTAAGAGCAAACTGCTTGACCATTCCAGCTACGGTTATGAATTCGAAGAGACAGATTACAATCCGACTTATACAAACTACAAGAAGTATCAGCAGTTCATGGGCAGTCAGAGCAATGATAATGACGAGTTCATGTGGTCAGCTAACTTCGTTGATACAGTTGATATGAAGACACTGACAGGTACTTCTCATAATTATGAAACAGTTTCTGAACCTGCATACTGCGGACGTAATGCATTTACAGAAGAACGTTGTTCTGACTGTGGTCTGATCAAAGCGGGCACACGTGTAGAAGCAAAGAATACAGCACACGAACATCATTACATCAAGTTCCATGAAACATACTATACAAAGACTGATAGCGGTAGCTGGAACGAAGCGGACAACTATGTTTGCCCAGAGTGCGGTGCTTGTATTACAGAACCTGTTAAGCCCAAATATGAACAGGCTAATTCTACATACGAGAAAAGAAAAGCTATCTGGGATGAAGCTCAGAAGAACGCAGCAGAAGGACATGCTTATGCAGCAACAGATGCTGAATGGAGCGATGATCACACAAGCGTTACATTCCAGAATCTGAAATGTGAAACTTGTGCAAATCAGATCAATAAACTGGATTGTCTCCTTGAATCAGATGAAAATGTAACAAACAAAGCTAACAGAGATTCTATTGAGAAAACTCTTGCAGAAAAAGTAACTGCAACGGCTAAACTTGCTGGCCATACAGGTACATGTGAACAGGGCGTGACTATGTACTACAAAGCAGCAGATAAGACAGCTGATGGTGTGAAGTATGTTGTAACAACTACTGAGGCAAAGGAAGCTGGAAAGCATGCATACACAGGTGCATGGACATGGAACGAAGTTAAAGATGACAATGGCAATGTAACTAATTGCACAGCATCTGTAACAGGTGTTAAATGCTCCGTTTGTGATAATGAACCAACAGAAGACCAGATTAAAGTTAATGTTGTTAAGGATACAGAGAATTCCAAAGCAGCAACATGTACAGAAGCTGGTAAAGATGTTTATACAGCAACAGCGACAGTTACAGATGCTGATGGTAAGGAAATCGGTACATTAACAGCAGATCCAAAAGAAGTTGATTTACCGGCACTTGGCCATAAGTATGGTGAACCAACATGGAACTGGACAAAGGGTGAGAACAACACTTACACAGCAACAGCAACATTTACATGTGCAAATGATGAGAAACATGTAGAAACAGTTGATGCAAAAGTAACTGAGAAATCTGATGGCGCAACATGTACAGAGGCAGGTAAGATTACTTACACAGCTACAGTTACATTTGAAGGCAAAGATTACAAAGATACTAAGACAGAAGAAGTAGCAGCTCTCGGTCATGACTACAAAGTCTCAGAAAAAGACGGATGGAAATGGACAGCTGATAAAGAAAAAGGATATACAGCTGTTGCAACATTCGTATGCAGCCGTTGTAAAGATTCTCATGACGAAACTGCAGATGTTGTTAAAGAAGACAAGAACAGTCAGATCATCTACACAGCAACTGCTAAATACACAGATGAAACTGGTAAGGAATTTACAGCTACAGCTACAAAGAGTACAAAAATGTCCATATCTTACAAAGTTCACCGTCAGGATTTTGACTGGGAAGAAGACTGGAAGAAAGACGGACAAACGTCTGGTACAGAAGGACAGTGTAAACGTCTGGAAGCAATCCAGATCAAACTGACTGGTGAAGTTGCAGAGAATTATGACGTATACTACAGCGTACATGCCGAGAACTTCGGATGGCTCGGATGGGCTAAGAATGGCGAAGAAGCAGGAACAGCTGGTTACGGATACCGTCTTGAAGCAATCAGGATTCAGCTGGTTACCAAAGGGGACAAAGCACCAGAACTTATTGGTACTATCAAAGAAGCTATGAAAGCAAGACTGGTCGGATACCAGACACATGTACAGGACTATGGTACACAGGCATATGTATATGACGGTGCTATGGCAGGTACAGAAGGCGAGTGCAAACGTATGGAATCTATCCGTATGAAACTCCCGTCTTCAATGAACAGCTCAATCCAGTACAGATCTCACGTTCAGAATATTGGATGGGAGAAGAAATGGGCATCTAACGGATCATTATCCGGAACAACTGGACAGTGTAAACGTCTGGAAGCAATTCAGATCAAACTGTCTGGTGATGTAGCAGAGAACTATGATGTATACTACAGAGTTCATGCTCAGGATTATGGATGGCTTGCATGGGCTAAGAATGGAGAATCTTCAGGAACAGAAGGATACGCAAAACGTCTCGAGGCAATTGAGGTTCGTCTGGTTCCAAAGGGAACAACTCCAGACCTTCCAGCATCAGCAAATGAAAAAGCCTTCATCAAAAAAAAATAACAAAGCTTAACTTGCAAGGGGCTGTCGGGAAATGAACCGCTCCCCATCAAGTAGACAATTGAAAAAATATAAATTTTTCCTGCCAGTAGAAATTTATCTGCTGGCAGTTTTTATGTAGCTTGCAAGTAATTTTCGTGTTTTTCCATTGGCGTTAAAATTCCAAGATTCCTTTGCAAGCGTTTATTGTTGGTAAGCGTCCAATAAGAGGGTGTATCGAAATTTCTGGCTGTTGCATGTAAACTATTTATTAGAGTTTTGGGAGTTGACTCTAAAAACTCTAAATCTAATCTAAGGAGCAGGCAAAGGCGGTTCAGAAATGGCTCCCGCATAAGTCTGAAAATACTGAAAATCCTTAGAAATGCTGGGAAATCTGACGATTCTATGGTATAATAATCCTATCGAAGCGAAAGGGTTTTCAGGTTATGTCAGCTACGGAACAGGAGTATAAAAATCATATCAAAGAACTGGAACAGCAGGTCCGGCTCCTGAAAGAGCA
>ENA-OPMZ01000085-OPMZ01000085.1-human-gut-metagenome-genome-assembly--contig:-NODE-85-length-10194-cov-1.391459_pt1 | contig 10194 bp, 8 predicted proteins | sample MGYA00241533_ERZ501763 | MGnify/ENA primary metagenome ERZ501763 (study PRJEB25962, sample SAMEA2042559) | human gut metagenome | biome: human gut; feature: human-associated habitat; material: faeces... | reverse complement strand
TGTAGCCCTCTTTTAAAGGGACTCCAAGCTCTGAAGCAACCTCTTCCTTGAAACGGCTCATAGCCTCTTTTGCCTCCGGTACAGAAGCCTTTTTACTACTTGATGCTGCCATAATGCAATACCTCCTTTTAAAACGTTATACACAAGCTGTATGTGTATGGAAATATTATGCCGTAAAATGACAAAAATATGTTTTGGTATTGCTGACAATTTATGGAATTATACACAAAAGCAAATTTAATGTAAAAAACACTGGAAATAGTGGATTTGTTGTGTTATAATCATCCAATGACTGGGCTTAGCAGTTTAAAAAGCATGCCCACATTACATTTGATGTACATACCATTCATATATATTTTTAAGGAGGATAACGATTGACATGAGTGTACAGGTTGAGAATTTAGAGCATAATATGGCGAAGCTTACTATTGAGGTAGCAGCTGAGGAATTAGAGAAAGCATTGGATTCTGCATATCAGAAGCAGAAGAAACAGATTAGTGTACCTGGATTCCGTAAAGGAAAAGTGCCAAGAGCTATGATTGAGAAAATGTATGGAGCAGGTGTGTTCTACGAGGATGCAGCAAACATTCTTATGCAGCAGACATACGCAGGTGCGGTTGACGAGAGCGGTGTTGACATTGTTTCACGCCCAACAGTTGAGGTTACTCAGATTGAGAAGGGACAGCCTTTCATCTACACAGCAGAGGTTGCTGTAAGACCTGAGGTTACTCTTGGTAAGTACATGGGCGTTACAGTTACAAAGATCGACACATCAGTTTCTGATGAAGAGGTTGACGCTGAGCTTGAGAACCAGAGAAACAAAAATGCAAGAACAGTTACAGTTACAGATCGTCCTGTAGCAGAGGGAGATACAGCAGTTATCGACTTTGAGGGATTTGTTGACGGAGTAGCTTTCGAGGGTGGAAAAGGTGAGAATCATCCATTAGAGATCGGTTCACACACATTCATCGATACATTCGAGGATCAGTTAGTAGGAAAGAACACAGGCGATGAGGTTGAGGTCAATGTAACATTCCCTGAGAAGTATCAGGCAGCAGACCTTGCAGGAAAGCCGGCTACATTCAAGGTTAAGATCAACGAGATCAAGGCTAAGGAGCTTCCTGAGCTTGATGATGAGTTTGCACAGGATGCAGCAGGTGTTGATACATTAGCTGAGTACAAAGAGGAAATCAAAAAGAACCTCACAGAGAAGAAAGAGACAGAAGCTAAGAAGACTAAAGAGGATGAGGCTATCCAGAAGATTATCGATAAGTCAAAGATGGATCTTCCAGAGGCAATGATTGAGACTCAGTGTGAGACAATGGTTGAGGAGTTTGCTCAGAGAATCGCACAGAGCGGTCTTACAATGGAGCAGTACTTACAGTTCTCAGGCATGACAATTGACCAGCTTAAGGATCAGGTTCGTCCTGAGGCTACAACACGTATCCAGAGCAGCCTTGTACTTGAGCAGATTGCCAAGGAGGAAAACATCGAGGTTACTGATGCAGATATCGATGCTGAGGTAGAGAAGATGGCTAAGGCATACGGCATGGAGGCTGATAAGCTTAAAGAGTACATGGGAGATGCTGAGAAGGAGTCTATGAAGAAAGACCTTGCTATCACAAAGGCCGTAGATCTTATCATGGACAACGTTAAAGAGCGTGCAAAGGCAAAGAAAAAGGCTGATGCAGAAGAGTCTACAGAAGAATAAGATTTTTGAATCAAGATTTGATGGACTGGCTCAGAAGCCTATTTTCTGAGCCGGTCTTTTGAGCTTTTATAAAGGAGGCATTTTATATGAGTTTAGTACCATATGTCATTGAACAGACCAGCAGAGGAGAGCGCAACTACGACATTTACTCCAGATTATTAAAAGATCGTATCATTTTCCTTGGAGAGGAAGTAAATGAGACAACAGCCAGCCTTGTTGTTGCCCAGCTTTTATTCCTTGAGTCCGAGGATCCGAATAAGGATATCCACCTTTACATCAATTCACCGGGTGGAATGGTTACAGCAGGACTTGCTATTTACGATACTATGCAGTACATCAAGTGTGATGTTTCAACAATCTGTATCGGTCTTGCAGCAAGCATGGGAGCTTTTCTTCTCGCAGGCGGTGCAAAGGGCAAGAGATATGCTCTTCCAAATGCAGAGATTATGATTCATCAGCCATCGGGCGGTGCAAAGGGTCAGGCTACTGAGATTCAGATTGCTGCAGAAAATATTTTAAAGACAAAGAAGAGATTAAACGAAATTTTAGCAGCCAATACAGGCAAGCCATACGAGACAATTGCAGCTGATACAGAGCGAGACAACTATATGTCAGCACAGGAAGCCGCAGAGTATGGTCTCATAGACAGTGTAATAACAAACAGATAATCAGAAGTTAGATGAATTTAAGAGGGTACCCCATATGGGATGCCCTCATGCAATAAAAGGAGTTAATAATGGCAGGAAAAAACGACGGAAAGATTCGCTGCTCATTTTGCGGTAAGACACAGGACCAGGTAAATCGTTTGATTTCCGGACCTAATGGAGCTTTTATCTGCGATGAGTGTATAGATATATGTGCCGAGATTCTTGAGGAAGAAGGCGTAGAGGGCCATGAGGACAAAAGCAGCGCTAAGGATGATATAAATCTTGTTACTCCGGAGGAGCTTAAGGCGTTTTTGGACGATTATGTAATAGGACAGGACCAGGCAAAGAAGGTGCTTTCGGTTGCTGTTTACAATCACTATAAGAGAGTACTGGCAGGTGATACATCAGATGTAGAGCTTCAGAAGAGTAATATTCTTATGCTTGGACCAACAGGTTCAGGAAAGACATTCCTTGCACAGAATCTTGCCAGAGTGATAAATGTTCCATTTGCTATCGCTGATGCTACAACACTTACAGAGGCAGGATACGTAGGTGAGGATGTGGAGAATATCCTATTAAAGCTTATTCAGGCGGCAGATTATGATATCGAGCGTGCAGAGCATGGTATCATTTATATAGATGAGATAGATAAAATTACAAAGAAATCAGAGAATGTCTCAATCACCAGAGATGTGTCAGGCGAGGGTGTACAGCAGGCTCTTTTAAAGATTCTTGAGGGCACAGAGGCATCTGTACCGCCACAGGGCGGAAGAAAGCATCCGCAGCAGGAGCTTATTCCTATTGATACTACTAATATACTTTTTATATGCGGTGGAGCATTTGATGGTCTGGAAAAAATTATCGACAGCCGTATGGATACATCATCTATAGGCTTCAATTCAGATGTAAAGTCAAAGACAGAGCTCAATGTAGGAGAGGCGTTCAAGCATGCACTTCCACAGGATTTTGTAAAGTTTGGATTGATTCCTGAGTTTATCGGACGTGTACCTATTACCGTTTCTCTCGAGGCACTCGACAGGGATGCACTTATCCGTATACTTAAGGAGCCTAAGAACTCGCTTATCAAGCAGTACACCAAGCTTTTTGAGCTTGACGGAGTAGGTCTTGAGTTCACAGACGATGCAGTAAATGCCATCGCTGACAAGGCACTTGAGAGAAAGACAGGAGCCAGAGGACTTCGTGCCATCATGGAGGCTGTTATGCTTGACCTTATGTATCGTATACCATCAGACAAGAGCATCAGCAGATGTGTAATAGACAAGGATATCGTTGAGGATAACTTAAAGCTTGATGGTGATTGCGTGCCTGAGGCATATATCGAGGAAAAAGAGGCATCGTAAGTACAAGGCGGTATTTTACAAAAGATACAGCATCGGATAATATAAATTGCACAGCGCTTTGTTATGCATGGCTGTGCAATAATACAGGAGATATAAGTGGAAGAACAGATTATGAATATGCCTGCAGTAGCGCTGAGAGGGCTTACTATTCTGCCGGGGATGATTGCCCATTTCGACATCAGCAGAGAGCGCTCTCTTCGTGCTGTCGAGGAGGCTATGGAGCAGGATCAAAAGATTTATCTTGTCACACAAAGGAATGTGGACAGTGAGGACCCGACTCAGGAAGACCTCTATCAGATGGGTATTGTTGCTGATATAAAGCAGGTTGTCAGATTACAGAATGATGTTGTGAGAATACTTGTAGATGGAATAAGCCGGGCAGCATTGCTTGGCTTTACCGATAATGAGAAGTACCTTGAGGCAGAAATCTGTTATTGTGATAGTAATGCAGACAGCCTGCCGGAGGATCTCAGGGAAGCCATGCTTCTCGGAGTCAGAGAGGCTTTTCACAGATATGCGGCAGTCGTCGGCAAAATCAGCAAGGAGCTTATCAGACAGATAGATCAGTATGAGGATCTTGAAAAGCTCATTGATTATGTAACCAACAATCTGCCGGTGTCATATGAGCTTAAGCAGCAGGTGCTTGAGGCAGAGGATATCAATGACAGATATCAGGTTATAGTATCATTACTTCTCTCCCAGGTGGAGGTTATTTCCATAAAGAATGAGATTCAGAAAAAAGTAAAGGTTCGTGTGGACAAGCATCAGAAGGAGTATGTGCTTCGTGAACAGCTTGGTGTGATACGTGAGGAGCTGGGCGAGAATGCTGACTCGGAGGCTGATGAATATGAGAAAAAGCTATCTGAGTTAGATGCGCCTGACTACGTAAAGGAAAAGACGAAAAAAGAGATAAAGCGCTTTAGAAATATGAGCAGCAGCTCATCAGAGAGCACAGTTGAGAGAGGCTATATAGAGACTGTACTTGAGCTTCCGTGGAACAAGATGTCTGTGGACAACAAGGATCTTGACCATGCAGCACAGGTGCTCGATGATGATCACTACGGATTAAAGGATGTTAAGGAGAGAATACTTGAGTTTCTGGCAGTCAGAAATCTGACAAGCAAGGGAGAGAGTCCTATAATTTGTCTTGTAGGTCCTCCGGGAACAGGAAAGACAAGCATAGCCCGTTCAATTGCGTCTGCACTGGAGAAGAAATATGTGCGTATTTCTCTTGGTGGTGTGCGCGATGAGGCAGAAATCCGTGGACACAGAAAGACATATATCGGCGCTATGCCGGGCCGTATAGTAAATGGCTTAAGACAGGCAGGCGTTTCAAATCCTCTCATGCTGTTGGATGAGATAGATAAGGTGTCAAGTGACTACAAGGGTGACACATCAGCCGCTCTTCTCGAGGTGCTTGACAGTGAGCAGAACTGCAAATTCAGGGATCATTACATCGAGATGCCTGTGGATTTGTCGGAGGTGCTTTTTATTGCAACGGCAAATGAGGTTTCAGGCATTCCAAAGCCGCTTCTTGATAGGATGGAGCTTATTGAGGTGTCAAGTTACACTGAAAATGAGAAGTTTCACATAGCAAAGGAACACCTGGTTGAGAAGCAAAAGAGCAAAAACGGAATTAAAAAGGAACAGCTTACGATAACAGACTCTGCCCTAAAGGATATCATCAGGCTGTACACCAGAGAGGCCGGAGTCAGAAGCCTTGAGAGGACTATCGGCAAGCTGTGCCGCAAGGCGGCTAGGGAAATCTTTAAGGACAGCGAAGCTGCTTTAAAGGTTACAAAGACCAATCTTAAGACGTATTTGGGCAATCCGAAGTACAGTCCGGAGAAGAAAAATGATCACGCAGAGGTTGGAATCGTTAGAGGCCTGGCATGGACCAGCGTGGGCGGAGTCACACTCGAGGTTGAGGTGAATGTGCTGCCGGGCAAGGGTGAGCTCGTGCTCACCGGTAAGCTTGGCGACGTGATGAAGGAGTCGGCACAGGCGGCACTTAGCTATGTGCGCTCAATAAGCGAAGGATATGGCATTGATGCAGAGTTTTACACGAAGCATGATATCCATATACATATCCCGGAGGGCGCAGTGCCAAAGGACGGACCATCTGCAGGTATCACTATGGCGACAGCCATGCTCTCAGCCATTACAGACAGAGCTGTCAAGGCAGATGTAGCCATGACAGGCGAGATAACGCTGCGCGGCAGGGTGCTTCCGATAGGAGGACTCAAGGAAAAGCTGCTTGCAGCCAAAGTAATCGGAATAAAAACAGTATGTATTCCAAAGGATAATGAAAAGGACCTGGAGGAGATTTCAAAAGAAATAACAGACGGCATGGAAATCGTGCCGGTGGAGAGATTTTCACAGGTGGAGAAGATAGCATTTGTAAAATAAGAATGAGGAAGAGATTATGGTAATTAAAAGTGTTAATTTAGAGACAGTTTGCGGAATTACAAGCACAATCCCTGACAATGAGTATAATGAGGTGGCATTTGCCGGCAAGTCAAATGTAGGCAAGTCGTCACTGATCAACGCACTCATGAACAGAAAGTCACTTGCCAGGATCTCTTCACAGCCCGGCAAGACACAGACCATCAATTTTTATAACGTCAATGACGCCATGTATCTGGTCGATCTGCCGGGCTATGGCTATGCCAATGCCAATATCGAGATAAAAGCTAAATGGGGACAGATGATAGAAAACTATCTTCACACCTCAAAAAAGCTTCAGGCAGTGTTTCTTTTAATAGATATAAGGCATGAGCCATCGGACAATGATATCATGATGTATGACTGGATGGTAAACCAGGGCTTTGCACCGATCATCATTGCAACCAAATCTGATAAATTGAAAAAAAGCCAGATTGCCGCACACATAAAGACTATCAAGGATGTGCTTCATGTGAAGCCGGGCACGGTAGTTATACCGTTTTCGTCCATGTCAAAGGAAGGCAGGGACGAAATCTGGAATCTCATAGATTCACTCGTGTTTGACGAGGATACGCTTCTTGCCATGAAACAGGAGGAAGAAGCAAAGCGCGAGGCAAAATCAGCTGCAAAAAGAGCCGCTGCATCCCAGCCGCACAAAAAGGAGCGCTGGAAGAAGACCGGAAAGCCGGTTGCCAAAAAGACTAAAGAACGCAGAGATAAGGCCAAGAGCAAAAAAAGCGTTAATAATCATAAAAAGAAATAAAGTCGAAATAGAGTCATAGAAATAAAGTTATAGAAAGAAAGGCGAATATTTAATATATGAAGAATAAATGCAAATTTGTAGGCATTATGTTTTTGTGTATATTGATAGTGTGTACGCTTGCGGTAATGGCATATGAGCACACAGCAGGTATGAAAAGCGCTGCCGGTGGAGTATCAAATGCTTCGGGCAATACAAAAAATACTGACGAAGCTGACGATATACTTACAGTCGTGACATCCTTCTATCCTATGTACATTGCCACTTTAAATATAGTGGATGGTGTGGAAGGCGTGAGACTTGAAAACTTAAGCGAGCCACAGACCGGTTGTCTGCACGATTTTCAGCTCACACCGGAGGATATGAAGCTTTTATCCACAGCCGATGTTTTTGTAATAAACGGAGGCGGTATAGAGTCGTTTATGTCTGATGTGGCAAAGGCGTATCCGAAGCTTGATGTGGTTGAGGCCTGTGAGGATGTGGCACTTCTTTCTGAGGATGATGCAGACAGTGACCACGACCATGATCACGATGCAGACACAGAATCGGACAGTGACCACGACCATGACCACGGAGCAGACGCAGAATCAGATAGCGCGCATGACCATGGTGATGAGAATGCCCATGCATGGATGAGCATTGCGTTATATAAGCAGCAGGTGGAAAATATTTTAGAAGGTCTTTGCAGGATAGATCCGAAGCATCAGGATGCCTATGAAAGCAATGCAAAGGAGTACCTGGCAAAGCTTGAGGATTTAGAGAGAGAGCAGCAGTCCTTAAAGGATGCTGATGAATATTATGCAAATGCAAAAGCATATGATGCAAAGCTTGCAGTGCTTGAAGAAAAGATAAATAGCCTAAAGAGTCTTACCAATGGACAGAATATCATCATATTCCATGAGGCCTATGCGTATGTAGCTGATGATTTTTCCATGAATGCATGCTATCTGTTAGACCTTGACGAGGAGCGCTCAGTCAGCGCAGGTGAGATAAAGCAGGTAATAGGTGCCATAAAGGATGACGGAGTGTCGGTAATACTCGCTGAGGAGCTCTACGGAAAGAGCATGGGAGATACCGTATCGCGTGAGACAGATGTGCATGTGATTTATATCGACCCTCTCAACAGGGGAGAGTACGACAAGGACAGCTATCTTTATGGTATGGAGCACAATATAGAGCTTATCAAAGAGGCATTTATTAAATAAAATTGGAGAAAATATGCGGAAAATAATACAGCCATGTGGCTTTCATTGCATAAAAATAAATAACCTTGGAGTGAGCTTTGGAGAGCAGACAGTTCTTGAGGATGTAAATATGCACATACATTGCGGCTCCTTCAATGTCATAATAGGCCAGAACGGTGCCGGAAAATCTACACTCATAAAGGCGATACTCGGCGAGATACCTCACACCGGTACGATTGAGTTCAAGGATACTAAGGACGGACATATGGCTAAGCTTAAAATCGGCTATGTGCCGCAGTCTGTCAATATCGAGAAAAATACACCGGTCAGCGTGTATGACCTCATAGCAAGCTATCAGTACAATTATCCTGTTTTTCTGCCAAAGAGCAAAAAGATAGAGGCAAAGATAAGGGAGACACTCGAGGTATTTGAGGCTGAGGAGCTCATCGACAAGCAGGTGTGCAACCTCTCTGGAGGACAGCTGCAGAGAGTGCTTCTTTCCATGGCAATCATGGACGAGCCGAACCTGCTGCTGTTGGATGAGCCGGTGTCCGGAATAGACCAAAACGGCATGGAGCTTTTCTATAAAACCATGGATTATTTAAAGACTCACTATGACCTTGCAATCATACTGATATCGCACGATTTGGACTATGTTGCAAAGTACGCAGACCATGTTGTACTGCTTGATAAGACCGTTGCAAAGCAGGGAACTGTGAAGGAAGTCTTCGAGAGCAAGGAATTTGAGAGAATTTTTTACACAGGAGAGGAATCCTGGGTGAGAGAGGAGGAGCACAAATGAATATAACCTCCTGGCTTCAATATGATTTCATGAGAAATGCCCTTATCGCTGTGCTCATCATCACACCGCTTTTTGGCATAATGGGAACAATGATTGTAAACAAAAAGATGGCTTTTCAGATGCACTCGGACATTCAGCACTTACCGGAATCGCTGTCGGAGTGGTATGCGGCATGGCAGACACCTCGCTTGCCATGGTGATATTTGCGATAGTGTTTGCGCTTCTTTTAAATAAGATTGGCAGTCTGAACACAGCGTCAACAGATACCATTATATCTGTATTTTCATCGTGCTCTGTGGCTATAGGTCTTGCAATACTGTCAAAAGGCGGCAATTTCAGCAAATACTCAAGCATACTGGTGGGCGATGTGCTAAGCATCACAAAGACGGAGATAGTGTATCTCATCGTGATTTTTGTGGTCACTATAGTGTTCTGGGTGCTTTGCTTCAATAAGCTCAACGCCATCTGCATACACAGAAGCGTGGCAAAAAGCAAGGGCATCCATGTGCGTCTTCTGGATAATCTGTTTGCGGTGCTTGTAGCACTCATAGTTATGCTATCCATCAAGTGGATAGGTATACTTATAATAAATGCTCTGCTTATATTACCAGCGGCTTCATCAAGGAATATTTCGGAAAATATGCGTGAGTATCATTTCTTTTCAGTGATATTTTCAGTATTTTCCGGTATAGTCGGCCTCGCAGTGTCATACTACACCAATGTGGCAACAGGTCCGATGATAGTGATTATTGCATCGGTAATATATTTTTCGACATTTATATTTGGAAGAAAATTGAAAAAATAACGGCAAGGGCTATAAGAAACAGATACAAAACAGCCGATACACAATTGTACCAAGACCGGGCTAAAAACAGAATATGATATATTAGAGGGACTGCGCGCAACGTGCAGTCCCTTTTTAGGTTAATTTGACTGATGAGATGTAAAAATTAACAATTAAATGAGAATATTTAAATTTGCTCTTTTTGGCAGGGTGTGTTATAATCCTTGTATACAAAAAACAGAGGTAATACAATATGGGTAGTAATAACGATATTTCATTAAAAGCATTAGCCAAGATTAACCTGGGGCTGGATGTGGTGAGGCGTAGAGAGGACGGATATCATGAGGTCCGCATGATTATGCAGACCATTCAGCTGTATGACAGGCTCGATATCAAAAGGACACAGGAGCCCGGCATACAGATACAGACCAATCTGTCTTTTCTCCCTGTAAACGAGAACAATCTCATATATAAGGCTGCAAAGCTTCTGATGGATGAGT
>ENA-OPMZ01000061-OPMZ01000061.1-human-gut-metagenome-genome-assembly--contig:-NODE-61-length-11632-cov-1.267945_pt1 | contig 11632 bp, 8 predicted proteins | sample MGYA00241533_ERZ501763 | MGnify/ENA primary metagenome ERZ501763 (study PRJEB25962, sample SAMEA2042559) | human gut metagenome | biome: human gut; feature: human-associated habitat; material: faeces... | reverse complement strand
CCTATGACTGCTACTTCCTTATCTTTATAAAATGGTCCGTCACAATGAGGACAGAAAGCAACTCCATGACCGATGTATTTTTCTTCACCGGGAACATTCAATTTTCTCCAATTCGCCCCGGTAGCAATGATCAATACGGGAGCCTTATACGTTTCTCCACCTTTCACAGACAACACTTTCATGCCCTCTGCCACTTCCACTTTCTCTATCCGGCGATTTTCTAAAATATCAATATGATATTCCGCCAAATGTTTTTTCAGATCCTGGGCCAACTGTTTACCGGTAGTCTGAGGCACAGATATCAAGTTCTCAATCCCCATCGTTTCATTGACTTGTCCACCAATACGCTCGGCTATTATTGCTACTTTCAACCCTTTACGAGCCGAGTAGATAGCAGCTGTCGCACCGGCAGGACCAGCACCGGCTACCAGTACATCATATTCTTTTGTTTCAACAGCTTCCAATTCCACCGAACCGTAACGGGCTTCCAGCTTCTCCAACAGATCCCCCATACTGCTACGCCCCACATGAATCTGTTCACCATCAGCAAATACAGTAGGAACGGCCTGTACTTTCATCCGTTCTACTTCTTCTTCATTTATAGATCCATCTACTGCCTCATGGCGTATCTGACCATTCAGAAGTACCATCATATTCAAAGCTTGAACCACATCGGGACAATTGGTACAGGTGAGAGACAAATAGGTGGTCAAACTAATCGGCCCCTGTAACGCCTTGATACGTCTGGTAATAAACTCGTCCGGAAAATTCTTTCCTTTGCCGTCAGCATTCAGAACAGCCATCAACAAAGAAGTAAATTCATGACCACCAGGTACGGCACGAAATGTGATTCCCGTATCCTTTCCTTCTTTTAAAAGGATAAACTTCAGCCCTTCACTATCCTGCAACCGACAGGAAAGTTTATCCGAACAGGAAGCCACTTCTTCCAACAAGTCCACCAACTCGGCACGACTTTCGTGCTGAGGGTGGACAAAGATGTCAAAAGTATAGTGCGCTTCCAATTGGGCAAAAAGACCTTTTAACTGATCTTTTATCGCACTATCTAACATGAGTTCTATACTTTAAATTTTACCTACCAAATCAATACTCGGTTTCAAGGTCTCAGCACCTTTCTTCCATTTAGCAGGACAAACCTCACCATCATGAGTGGCTACAAACTGGACAGCTTCTACCTTACGAAGAAGTTCATCAGCATTACGCCCGATGCTGTTGTCCTGAATTTCAGCTAATTTGATCTTGCCTTCGGGATTCACTACAAAAGTACCACGATAAGCCATACCGTCTTCTTCAATCATCACACCAAATGCACGCGACAAAGCACCTGTAGGATCTGCCAACATCGGATAAGTGATTTTGCGGATACTTTCAGACGCATCATGCCATGCTTTATGAACGAAATGTGAATCGGTGCTTACAGAATATACTTCCACTCCCATTTCTTTGAACTGATTATACTTTTCAGCAATATCTACAAGTTCGGTAGGGCATACAAACGTAAAGTCAGCAGGATAGAAGAAGAAAATAGCCCATTTACCTTCAATATCTTTATTAGTTACGGTTTTAAACTCTCCATTATGGAATGCCTGAACTTTAAATTCAGGAACTTGTGAATTAATAATTGGTTCCATACTCTTTTTATTTTTAAATTAAAACTGATTTTTAAATTGTAATTATTACATTTGCAAAGGTAACCGACTTCAGCACCTTCCACAATACCTAATTATTAGGATTATATAGAACAAGATTCATCATAAATAGGTATTGGACAAACGATTTTTTAAGTGAATTTTGCATGTAATTAAAAGGATGCTAAATGTTTTAACAACAATAGTTTCCACCAGGGAACTTAATCGGTAAACACAGTACGTTAGAACTGTGCTATGGCGACAAAACCATCATTGCTCGGGCACTGATTGCTTTCCGGTGATATTCTTAAAAAAAATATAAAAGCCTCCTGACTTCTGTCTGTCCTTTAAAGGTTTTATGTACTTTTGTACCGCTTTAAACAAAAAACAATCAACAAAAATGGACGATTCAATACCACGAACGTGCAATAGTATTAACTGATCCGACAGGGCAATCACTACTCTGAATGCCTCTGAACGGATATAAACGAACGAAAGGAGGCAATAAGATGAGAACGTATCTTTATTGTGAAGCCGGCTTTGTGGAAAAAGCTCAATGGCTTCCTAACAGCTGGGTAAATGTAGTATGCCCAAATAATGATGACTTTGAATTTCTAACTCAAACTCTCAACGTACCCGAATCATTTCTTAATGACATAGCCGATATGGATGAACGTCCGCGAACGGATACGGAAGAAAACTGGCTACTGACCATTATCCGAATCCCCCTGCAACAACAGGGAAGCATCCCTTATATCACTATCCCCATCGGTATCATTACAAACAATGAAATCATTGTTACCGTGTGTTATCACTCCACTGAAATGATTCCTGATTTTATTGACCACACCCGACGTAAAGGAATCATTGTGCCTAATAAATTTGAATTGATTTTACGGTTAATTTACTCATCTGCCGTATGGTTCTTGAAATATCTGAAACAAATAAACAATGATGTAGCTGCCGCAGAAAAAGAATTGGAAAGGAGCATACGTAATGAGGACCTGCTCAGATTGATGAAACTACAAAAAACATTGGTTTATTTCAATACGTCCATTCGTGGAAATGAGGTGATGGTAGGTAAATTGCAAAGTATCTTCCAGGAAAAAGATTATCAAAACCGCGATTTGGTAGAAGATGTAGTTATTGAATTAAAACAAGCATATAACACGGTTAATATCTACAGTGATATCTTAACCGGAACCATGGACGCATTTGCTTCCATCATATCCAACAATGTGAACACCATCATGAAACGCATGACCAGTATTTCCATCATTCTGATGGTACCCACATTAATAGCTAGTTTCTATGGAATGAATGTAGATGTACATGTAGATGCATTACCACATGCTTTTAGTTTTATTATTTTGGCATCCATCACATTGTCTGCGTTGGCTTTTGTTATTTTCAGAAAGATAAAGTGGTTCTAAAAAATCCTGTAACAATATCATATGACCTGTCATTCACGACAACAGGTCATATGATAAAATTCTTTTCGCCCCCTAATCTTATAACAAAGATATTCAACTTACTCTTACTTTCTTTCTCCAAATACGTTTTATCCATAAATAGTATCCTGTCAATGGCAAGGTGGCTCCTATCAAAGCTGCTATAAACGTCAGTAAACGGGTAAGCATACCGCCCCAACTACCAACATGTACAGAATAGATCCATCCGCGAATCTTTCCAACCTTCTCAGCATCTTTATATAAAACTACCTCATCAATCTTACCTGTATGAGGATTGAATTTATAACGGTCGGAAGCACGTTGATTACCGAAGGTATTGAAAGAGACATTTGCTGCCCCATCTGATAAGGTTATCTGTTTGTAGCCGGGATTATTCAGGGCTAATTGTTCATAAACTTGTTGCCAACAAACATAGGACGAAGAATGAGAAACATTCTTTCCGGATTGGTTGCCGCCTTTCCCCCCACGCTGGGTCACCCCACCATGAGCACCTCCCTGCTGTACTTCCACGCCAAACACTTTATAGAAACCTGTCCGATACCATCCAAAAGACCATGTTAGCCCGGTAAGGGCCATAGCCAACAAAAAAAACAGCGCATACATACCACCTGCAACATGCAGGTCATACCAAAATCTTCTAAAGCCCCTGCCGACAGATATTCTTAAACTATTTTTCAAGGCTTTTCGTGTACGAGGCCACCAGATAACGATACCCGATATCAAAACCACGGCAAACAACAGGGTGCTGACACCTACAATCATTTTTCCCCAGAAGACTCCGCCATCCGCTTTCATACTGTCCAACAGCCAGCGATGCAGCCTGAACATAGTCACAAAAAATGCAGGACGTTCATATTTACCTTTAATCTCACCAGTATATTGATCCACATACATGAAAGCACGACGAGGCTTGGACAAATTCACCTGCCAAGCACGTTCCGGGTCAGAGAAAACATTGATTCCTGTGACAGACACACTGTCGGGTAACATGAGTTCTACCTCTTCCAATAATCGATCAACAGGAAGTGAAACTGCCTCTACCTTTTTTACATAATAAAGTTCATGCCTGACCAGTTCCATCACTTCATTTTCAAAAACCAACATGGCTCCCGAGAAGCAAATCAAGGAAATGATTAACCCGAAAGGAACAGAAAGCCAAAGATGTATTTGGCGAAATATTTTCTTCATAAAATCTTCGATACGATTCATAAAAAGAGTCTGCATAAGCACATACTGCCCGCAGACTCCCATTATATTATTACAATACTCAGTTCTGAGGTTGCAGTTTACCGACGCCACTGATTTGTGTCGCTTCTATAGAAACACCCCTTGTCGCTACCGCACCAACCGGATCTATTTTATAAATAGACGGATATCCTTCTGTTGTAGTTACAGCCATATAGGCATATCCATTCTCCACATACGGAGTATTGCCAAAGCCGGAGATCAAATCGGCAGAAGGCAAACCGGTTACATAAGTCAGTTTTCCGGTTTCTCCTTTATATATCGCTAACTGATTAGCAGTGAAACCAGTTTCAGTCAAGGAACGATCATACATCAACAACAAGAAATAATCTCCCGTAATATGCCAACAACGAATGAAAGATTTACCTCCGGTCTGCGCTTCGATACTATAATAATAATCAGGATCAAACTCTTCTGTTCCAACCTTTATACGTACTACTCCGGCATCCAAGGTAGTCTGTTGCCGTTTATCAGCCATTGTTTTGGCATAACTAGGAGAAAATACATAAATATCACCATTATCTGCCGCCCAAATCGTTTGATAATACTGTGATTTAAAACGCCCGCAAGCATAACTGATCTTATCTGTTTCTATGATTTTTTTATTTGTCAGCGTTTCATCATCAAAAATAGCCACCCAACATTTATTGGGATATTGCGTCCATTGCAATTCACCTTTTTTATAACTGCTGCTGTTGGAACCACCATCTTCTGTCTTTACCAAATCCTCATTGCCGGGAAGTATCCACTTTCCCCCGTCAGTAGCCGAACCATATTGACTTAACCCCATTGGAATAGCAGCGCTATACAGTTTATTATTTCGTTCCAAGATGCCGGCCAAGGTTACATATTCTCCATTTCCCAAGAAGTTTTCGGACATATAAGCCTTATTTTGAGTATCATTCGTGGTAAATGTTTCAACAGATACGTCCAAATAAGAAAGCAAAAACATCTTTGGTAAATATCCATTCTCATCAGCATACGCTGTGGGTCCGTCACCGGTAGACGAGGTCATGATATATTTATCATAAATACCGTAAGTAGTAAATCTCTTTACGGCAAACTCCCCCGAACGAGCCTTTACTTCATTATTTGAATCCATGATATAAGAACGGGTCGTACCTGCATTCCCTTGATTATAAGTCAGCGCATAAAGATATTGATTCTTGTAAAACACCCATTGAGTTGCACCATCATTCACAAGACCATTATTCACTGTAGAAACAGTACCTTTATCCAACGTTTCAGAAGTAAGCAGCACATTCGTTGTATTTCCAGACGCTGTGACCGACGATGCAATAACATACTCACCTTTAGCCTCGGTACCCGAACCGTAATCCGGCTCATTATCCGTACATGCACTCAACGCCATTCCTACTATGGCAATAGCAGCAAATCCGTTCAAAAAGAAATCTTTCTTCATTTTATTCTTCTATTTAATTTTAAATCCAATTAATTATAAACTCCTTTTTCCAATTCTTTAATTACCGAAACAAACACGCAGTTTACCATAAAAAGCCCTACCGGCCTTCTGAAGACTAAAATTATCATATAACTTCTCATCTGTGAAGTTACGACATTCCAATGATACGTTATATCGTCCTTTTTGCAAACTATAAGAAAAGGATATATTGTGCGAGAATTGATCAGGTACCACATAATCCCCCTTATTTGAGCCTATTCGGGAAGAATAATAAGTAAAGCTATGCAGATATTGATTATCATAAGACACGGTCAACAGATTGCCTTTCTTTCCTAAATCCCGCCAATAAAAAGTAACATCCGAATCAGCAAACATATAGGGCAGATTCGGCATCCGTTCTTTATAAGCCAGATTTTCCGCACTGCTGGAAATAGATGTTTTCATATTATCGCGTACATCCATTTTGGTAAAATTACCTCCTATACTCACCCAATTACCAAAACCGTAACGAGCAGAAACAGTATATCCTTTCGTCAATACTTTACCGTAATTAATATATTTCGCAGCATATTTACCACCACTCAAATCCGCAATATTACGCTGAATATAATCTTTTGTATTCCGATAAATCACTCCACCTTCCATATATACGGAATGCCTGCCAAATGTTCTGTTATAGCTCAAATTAAAATTCAAATTGTCACTACTCTCCGGTTTTATACTGATATCTCCCATTTCCAAATCCTCATCTCCAAACATTTCTTCAATAGTAGGCAGACGATATGCTTTTTCATATGACAATTTCGCCTGCAAACCGGGTAGAATGAAATAAGTTCCCGCAGCTCCATATCCTATGGAATTCATGTTTCGGGTAGTACGGACATAATCATCTTGATTCGTAGTCGTAGCCATAGGACCTGCCACATACAAACTATAATATTTTCCAAATACTGAGAGATTCCAATTATCAGACGGCATCAACCGATAGGACAATCCGGAGATATTCTTATGGGTTTCTTTAGCTATGGCATCCTCCGATTCCATCTTAGCCAACAAAGAAGTGTTAGAACGGCGGAAAGTATTCAACACATGATTAAAGGTCAGCATATGTATTTTCGCCAGACGGTAATTAACGGTTAATGTTCCATTCCAATTGTTATTATCCGCCCGTGAATATTGATTGGATTGTTCACCGGGTGAGTTCATTAATTTTCTATCACCCAACCAATTGTACTTATAGGAAGCTGTATCTATATTTGTCGTTGCATTTTTATTATAATTGGCAGTCAATGCCACATCCAGACCTTTGATGAATAAACCACGTTTACTATATTCCAATGACGGCATCAACGAATGTCCTTTACGATGCTTTTCCCCATAGACTATTTCCTGACGTACTCCGGTCTGTATCTCCTTATACATGTGTGAATAAGTAAAGCCCAACATCAATCTGTCTGCCCATTTCTTATCCACAATACCCATCTTACCTATAACCGCCTCATTATGATAGGTATCATTAAAGCGCTTCACACGTACCCTTTTATCTTTATCAATTCTTCCGGTTTCAAAGTCCTCTACCGGTGCGTCCACCTGATAATCATTATCCGAATAGTTTTGAAAAGCATTTATTTCATAAGTAAAGCCGTTTTTGAAAGTTTGTCCGAAATTCACATACGATTTATGCGTATTGAACGACCCGTATGAATAGGAGCCATCCAAAAACCAATTACGTTTCTTCTTATTGGTTACAATATTGATAACACCACCTATAGCATCCGTGCCAAATCCTACAGGAACCACCCCTTTATACACTTCAATCCTATCTGCAAAATTCACAGGAATATTATTCAAGCCAAAAGAGCTCCCTACTCCCTCCTGAGGTACACCGTCAATAAATATCTTCACATGTTTGCCACTGAAACCATCCAACATCAATTGCATATCCGAACCTACCCCACCCGACTCACGGAGTTTCATTCCCGGAGCTTTAGCCAAAGCATCACTCAGATTCTTGGTAGAATTCTGGAATTCTTTTGTATCTACAGCTATCGCATTGAATGCGGAACGTTTCACACGGGAAACCCCGTTAGACACCACTACCACTTCACCCAACTCAGTCACTGACGGGTCAATCATTACATTCATCTTAATTCTTTCACCATGAACTAAAGTTACAGGCTTTTCTATAGTCTTATATCCTATAGCCGAAACAACCAGCGTGTATTTCCCTGCCGGTGCATGAAGATGATAGATACCTTCTTCATTCGTTGTACAGCCATAAGTTGTACCCTTCAAATATACGGTTGCAAAATCTACGACTTCCTGTTTTTCTTTGGATATCACTTTACCGGATACCATTGTCTTAGGTTGTGCAAAGATAGATATCGCTCCGATTATAAAAAAAAGAGAGCCTAAACTGATCCTTTGTAACTGTCTTTTTACCATGAATACCTATAATTCTAAATTCTTAATTTTTGAGAATGCAAAGGTCCGTAAAAAGAAAAGAGGAAACAATCACCTGATATAGGTAATCTTTTCCCCCATTTTACGGAATATATATACTATACAATAACTTTTTATAGGTATTTATGCCACAAAATAGTCCTTTTAAATTTGGCATAATGCCATGAATCCACTACATTTGTTCTATATCACAAATATTAGAATTATGCAAGATATAACAAACGGACGTTGCGGTTGGTGCGGAACAGACGAATTGTATGTGAAATACCATGACCAAGAGTGGGGAAAGTTAGTTACCGATGACAAGACGCTGTTTGAGTTTCTTGTATTGGAAAGTGCCCAAGCAGGACTAAGCTGGATAACGATTCTTAGAAAAAGAGAGGGGTATCGTAAAGCTTTCTATAATTTTGATGCCGAACTGGTAGCACAAATGACCGATGAAGACATTGAGCGGCTAATGCAATTTGAAGGAATTGTAAAAAACCGTCTGAAAATCAAATCGACAATCACGAATGCGAAACTATTCCTTGCCGTACAAAAGGAATTCGGCAGTTTTTATAATTATACCCTGTCATTCTTTCCCGACAAAAAGCCGATTATCAACACATTCCGGTCATTGAGCGAGATTCCGGTATCCTCTCCCGAATCCGATGCCATGAGTAAAGATATGAAAAAACGAGGTTTCAAGTTCTTCGGAACTACAATTTGCTACGCCCATTTGCAAGCTTCAGGTTTTATCAACGATCATCTGACAGACTGTATTTGCCGGAAAGTTCCACAATAGAGTTTTTAAAATCTGCTGCCACTGCTACCACCTTTTATCGGAAACGCTGATGGATAAAGAGATTTAGGGGTGGTGGCAGCTCCTTGTTTTATGTGTTGAAAAAGGATGCTGCCATCACTTTCTCATACTTCTCCATCTAAAACTTACAACTGATCCCAAGTTTTCAAACTGACCCGAAAATCCGCTGACCTGAAGTTCCTTTTCTTTTTCTTTCTGAAAACATTTTTTTATACGTTTTTCGAGCCCGAAAACGTATACCGTTAATGAATTCAATTATTTTTGTCCGACTTTTGTCCGACTGTTTTAAAAGTAAAGAGGATAAAAGATTGTGATTCAATCATTTATCCTCTTTTTAGTTGCGGAGGCCTGACTCGAACAGACGACCTTTGGGTTATGAGCCCAACGAGCTACCAACTGCTCCACTCCGCGATGTTTAACGGGTGCAAAGGTACGGCTTTTTTTGAAACAAACAAATAATTAGCTGAATATTTTTCGAGTAAATCATCATTTTTTTCTTATTTGGTTGAGAATGAATGAAATAATGATGAAACTTTTTCTTAGCACCTATTAATATACAAATGTTAATATTCTCTCTATTTTCTTGTATGGTCTAAAGAAAAGAATTACTTTTGCTCAAAATATTCAGCAATGTGCAATTTGTAACCTATGACCGTATCCAAGACAAAAGCCAAATTAGTAGATGTAGCCCGTCAGCTTTTTGCGAAGAATGGGGTGGATGATACGACAATGAATGATATAGCGGTGGCTTCCAAGAAAGGAAGACGCACGCTCTATACGTATTTCAAGAGCAAAGAAGACATTTATATGGCAGTGGTGGAGTCGGAGTTAGAGATGCTGTCGGGCGCTATGGAGAAAGTGGCTGAACAGGATATCGCTCCTGATACGAAAATACTGCGGCTGATAGAAACACATCTGGACTCTATCAAGATGGTGGTGTTCAGGAACGGAACTTTGCGTGCCGGCTTTTTCCGTGATATATGGAGAGTGGAGGCAGTGCGGAAGAATTTTGACCGAACGGAAACAAAGCTGTTCAGGCAGGTGTTGACGGAAGGAAAGGAAAAGGGAATCTTTGATATAGACAATGTGAATATCGTGGCGGATATTGTGCACTATTGCGTGAAGGGAATTGAAGCGCCTTATATACGTGGTCAGATAGGTGAGGAGCTGGACGATGAAACAGGATGGGCATACGTGGCAAAAATTGTGTATGGCGCATTGGGACGCAAAGAACAGAATAAGGAATAAAATTAACTTTATAATTATAAAATCAAAAATTATGGGATTATTAACAGGAAAGACTGCGATTGTGACAGGTGCCGCTCGTGGTATTGGTAAGGCGATTGCATTGAAGTTTGCTGCCGAAGGAGCAAATATCGCTTTTACAGACTTGGTAATTGATGAAAACGGTCAGAATACAGAAAAAGAAATTGCTGCGTTGGGTGTAAAGGTGAAAGGTTATGCTTCTAATGCTGCGAATTTTGAGGATACTGAGAAAGTGGTTAATCAGATTAAGGATGATTTTGGTTCTGTTGATATTCTGGTAAACAATGCAGGGATCACGAAAGATGGCTTGATGATGCGTATGAGTGAGGCACAGTGGGATGCGGTAATCGCTGTGAACTTGAAGTCTGCCTTTAACTTTATCCACGCATGTACTCCGATCATGATGCGTCAGAAGAGTGGGAGCATTATTAACATGGCTTCTGTAGTGGGTGTTCACGGAAATGCCGGTCAATGTAACTATTCTGCTTCAAAAGCCGGTATGATCGGTTTGGCTAAATCCATCGCTCAGGAATTGGGTTCTCGCGGTATCCGTGCCAATGCCATCGCTCCGGGATTCTTCCTGACCGAACAGAACCGTACTTTGTTGACAAACGAAGATGGTACATATACTCAGCGTGGTAATGATGTGATTCGCCAGACTCCGTTCAAACGTTTCGGTAAAGCAGAGGAACTGTGTGGAACCATCCAGTATCTCATCAGCGATGCCAGCAGCTTTGTAACCGGTACAGTAGCCGTAGTAGATGGTGGTTTCAATGCATTTGCCATGTAACAAGTCTTTAGTTTTTAATTCTCAATTTTTTTATTTGATATGATTTTATGTGAGCAAACATGGCGCTGGTACGGACCGAATGATCCCGTATCATTGTGGGACATCAAACAAGCCGGAGCAACCGGTATTGTCAATGCCTTACATCATATTCCCAACGGTGAAGTATGGACGGTAGAGGAAATAATGAAGCGCAAGAAATTGATTGAAGAAGCAGGATTAACTTGGAGTGTCGTAGAATCCGTGCCCGTACACGAGCATATTAAGACACAGACAGGAGATTATCTGAGATATATCGAGAACTATAAACAGAGTTTGCGTAATCTGGCAGCATGTGGTATCTATATTGTGACTTATAACTTCATGCCTGTATTGGACTGGACCCGCACAGATCTTGCCTATACAATGCCGGACGGCTCTAAAGCACTCCGCTTTGAAAAAGCAGCTTTTGTAGCTTTCGATCTTTTCATCTTGAAACGTCCGAATGCTGAAAAAGACTATACTCCGGAAGAAATAGCTAAAGCGAAA
>ENA-OPMZ01000060-OPMZ01000060.1-human-gut-metagenome-genome-assembly--contig:-NODE-60-length-11834-cov-3.041175_pt1 | contig 11834 bp, 9 predicted proteins | sample MGYA00241533_ERZ501763 | MGnify/ENA primary metagenome ERZ501763 (study PRJEB25962, sample SAMEA2042559) | human gut metagenome | biome: human gut; feature: human-associated habitat; material: faeces... | reverse complement strand
ATCGGTTTCAATATTTGCAGAGTAGAGTCCGAGACTACCATAGACGGAACAAAGGGTGGAGTCATTATTCAGTTTGGTTGCTAGTTCAAGAGAAAGGTTCAAGTTTTTTTTGGCTATTTTTTCCCGTCCGCTCATCATTTGTGCTTGTGCTTGGTAGATATATGAATAGAGTTGGAGTAGAGGATTTTTAGTCTTGTCCGCTACGTTTTTCATAATCTCGGCGTAAGTGATGGTTTTGGAATAATCTCCTTTATTTAAATAGTATTGGCATAGAAACTTTAATGCATCCCCGTTATCAGGTTCTTTCCTAATGATCTCCAACTGTTTCTCAAGGATGACGGGGCGCTTTTGTGCATGTACACAAAAGGATATTCCCAAAAGTAACAGTAAGAAAAGACATTTTAGTTTCATATGCTTTTTTTCGGTTGAGAGTGCAAATATAATAAAACCTTTAATTTTTCTTGTTCAAAAGTCTTGCATATTTAAAATAAAGTCGTACCTTTGCAACGCTTTCAACAAAAAGCACTTCTGAAAGGAAGTTTTGGAGAGGTGGCAGAGTGGTCGATTGCGGCGGTCTTGAAAACCGTTGTACTGCGAGGTACCCGGGGTTCGAATCCCTGTCTCTCCGCAATAAACGCTGAAAATCAGCAAATTATAAAACAAACACCCAATTTTATACCCAAGAATGTAAAGTTGGGTGTTTTTATTTTATTTAAGACGAATCATATTCGCTCGGAAAATAATTTGATAAAAAACAGAACAAACGAAAAAAACAACCAATTCATTTTCCGTAAGATTTCGTATCTTTGCAGTAAATAATAAATCAGGGTCTGTCATGATAATATATAATGTTTAAAAATCGTAGTATGAAAAAAAGTAGAAGAAAACGCCTTGTAATTTTGTGTATAGCTTTAGTTTGTATCATAGTTTTAGTTTTTTTATTGTTCTCTAAATCAACTTCTAATAATAGTACAAATCCACCTTTGACAGATGTTTTGACTGATAGCATTTCTCGGATAGTATCAGCTTGTCCTGGTGAAATTGGAGTGGCAATTATTATTAATAACACAGATACAGTTAAAGTTAATGATAAGAGTGTATATCCTATGATGAGTGTATTTAAGGTTCATCAGGCATTAGCTCTTTGCAATGATTTTGATAACAAAGGGATTTCACTTGATACCTTAGTAAAGATAGATAGGAATAGACTTGATTCAAAGACTTGGAGTCCTATGATGAAAGATTATTCCGAGTTGGTTATATCATTAACCGTGAGAGATTTACTTCGTTATACTATTGCTCAAAGTGATAATAATGCAAGCAATCTGATGTTTAAAGATATGGTCAATGTTGCTCAAACTGACAGTTTTATAGCCACACTTATTCCTCGTTCAAGTTTTCAGATAGCTTATACAGAAGAGGAAATGTCGGCTGACCACGATAGGGCTTACTTTAATTATACATCTCCTCTTGGTGCCGCAATGTTGATGAACCGTTTGTTTACCGAAAGTATTGTCAGTGGTGAGAAGCAAAGTTTCATTAAGAATACATTAAAAGAATGTGTGACAGGTACAGATAGAATAGTCGCTCCGCTTCTTGATAAAGAAAGGGTTTCTATTGCACATAAGACGGGTTCTGGTTATGTCAATGAAAATGGTATTCTTGCAGCTCACAATGATGTTGCCTATATATGCCTGCCTAATAATGTCTGCTATACTTTAGCGATATTTGTTAAGGATTTCAAGGGTAATGAATCACAAGCATCACAATATGTTGCGCATATATCAGAGGTCGTATATTCTTTATTAATACAAAATTCGGCAATTCCTTAAGTTGCGTTTACTTTGAAGCTTCAATGGTAAACATTATATAATTTATACAATATAAAAGCACTTCGTAACTATCAGAGTGCTTTTATATTGTCTTTTTTTTCTATTATAACTTGAATCCTCTACTTTTTCTTGGTTCTTCCGTTGGTTGTCGCAAACCTTGCCGAAGTTTCTCCCATTGCTCTTTGAACCATTCGCTTATCGGTTGCCTGTTTATGGTCAGTACAAGTTTGCTATCATCGGTCGGATTCTTCTCCACCTTGAAGATGTTGTTTTTGATTTCAAACTTTCTTCTATGTTCCTCGGAATAAATCTTGCCATTACATTGGATAGCTTCTTTCCTTGTCAAAAGACAATCTATCATATCTTTGGTAAATCCAATGACAGCGCAGAGTTTTTCCATTCTCAACATTTCTCTAAGCATCGGAAACCACTTGAATGCCTTTTCAAGCAGAGTGTTCAATCGTGATATTTCCCTGTCTTTGGCTTCAAGTTCTTGGTTGTGTATGCTCTGAAGATTGCGTATCTGTTTGCCATGTCGCTCTTGCATTTCCTGCATTTGGATTTTGAGGGTGTCAATACCTTTGTCTCGTTTGGCAATCTCTTGGTGCAAATCTTCATTAGTTCGCTCCAGCTCTTTCATCTTTCCACTTCCGAAAAGAGAACCAACTCCGCTTGCTATGGCGGTGGCTGCATTGGTGGCTGTTTTCTTTAGCTTGTCAGTGCGTATTTCTGATTTCACCTGTTTCAGTTCCTGTTCAGCAAGACCTATCTGTTCTTCTTTGTGCCGTTTTGCAGCATCCATGCGTTGCAGTTCGGCTCTCTGCTTTTCAATGATGAAATCATTTCGTTCCAAATGTTCCTTTCCGGTCTCGGATTTAGATTGCCCACGTTGCATGGAGAGGATGTCAGATGCCAAAGTCTGCATTTCCATCATATCGTCATCATTGAGCTTTTGGCTCTTGCCCGTGTCGTGGTTCATCCAGTCGAATACGATATGGGCATGATAATTCGGCTTAAACCACTTTTCACCGACTTGGAAACTCTCCCTATCCCCGGTTTTGGGTTGTCCACTAAGCCAGTGTCCCTCGTCCTTATGCAGGAAGATTTGGAGCGGTGTAATACCCCAGCGTCTCTGGCACTCCTCACCAAACTTTCGTACATCTGCCAGTGTTGTATCTGGTCTGATGAGCAATACTCCCTCACGGATTGGAGAACATCCAGCCACTTTTATAATCTTTCCATTCTTTCCCTTGCGCTCACGCTCCTTTTCCTGCATCGCTCGTCCGGTCTTTTCCTTGACCATCCGTTTGATGCTGTCATAGTGCGCCTGCAGGTCAGGACTGCCGAAGCCCGGGTTTATCCACTGCTCGTTATTCGCAGAGAGTTCGGATACCACATATACCTTGGATTTTCCGATGTTGCGCATATACTCGGCAGTTCTCCGGTTATGAGCCCCGCTTGATGTCACTCTGCAGGGTTTGATATGTATGCTTGATTTTGTTGCCATATTCTTAAAATTTGATTTGGATTGTTGATGAAATCTTCTGTTGTCCGCTCATAACCGCACAGGGTTCTTAGGGGTGCAACCCATAAGCGGAGATTGCAAAGAGAGGGTCACTCTTTGCTCGGGGTTCTCAGGGGTGAAACGCCCTGAGTGGGTCATTAGGGCAAAGCCCTAATCCCCTCGGGAGAGCCCACAACTACGAAAGCGAAGCGTGTAGTTATAGTGGGCTATAACCGGAAGCCGTTTTTCTTTTTCGGTGGTTGGCTGCGCACCCCTTTTGCAGATTGAACTTGCCTGTTTCTTTCAGTCTGTTTCTGTAAGTATTCGTTCAAGTCCTTGCATCCGCTGTATGTCTGCGAAGCGTCACGGATGTATAAGTCCCTGCCGTATTCCTTATAGATTTGCTGCATGGCTTCCATTCCTGCACGGTCATTGTCAAAGAAACAGTGGATGCGCTCATAGCTTCCCAACGGATAGATTGCTTTGGAAACATTGGCTACTGAGTTCAACACCATATAATCTTGCCTGTCCAGTTCGGGATATTTCGGGCAATTCTCCAATCTCAAAGTAAGAAATGAAAGATAGTCCATAAATCCCTCAAACACATAACATGTTTCCCTCGCTGTTCCCGGCTGTTTGATATGAGAAATCTCTTTCGGTGCGATGCATCCCTTGAAATACTGGTTGCGGATTTCATACCCACCCGACACATTGGGAAAGGCGATGGCGAAATACCGTTTGCCATTATGGGTGAAGTGCGCTTCACTGCATTCTCTTTTCGCCATTGCAATGTTTATTCCCCTTTCCTGCAAATAAGCAAGCAGGGCAGGAGAAGAAAGCGGTACAATCTCCAGTTGTTGAAAACTTGGCTCGGAAGATGATTGCTTGCCAAAAGAAAAAGACACGGGGCGAATACGGGGTGTCTGTTCTTCGATTTTTTGCAAGAGGTAAGGCACATGGTCGGAACAATAAAGTTCCTGTGCCAGTGCGATGATATTCCCACCTTTGCCGAGTGCAAAATCATACCATTGGTTACGTTCTGTATTTACCTTGAACGATGCTTCCGTTTCTTCCCTTAGTGGTGACTTATACCACAGGTTTATGCCCTGTTGTTTGACGGGTGAAAATCCTAAACTGTGCAGATAATCCGCTATTTTGATTTGTTTCGCTGTCTGTATATCCATAAGACGATAGGTTTAATGATAGTTGAATTGGTTTATTTTCTCTTTTCGCCCGTACCTCTTTATGAAGTACGGTCTGTATAATCACTTCACTTTATTTTCGTATATATAGAGTACGGTAATAAAGTGAAGCGGTTTTGCCACATTTCGCAACCACTTCGCTTTATCCCTAATATATAGACCCCCGGAATAAAGTGAAGCGATTGCAAGGTGTGGGCTAATAGTGGAAGTCGGGCATGAACGTGTACTTTCTGCCGTTCTCCTGCACTATCATTCGTTTGTTCCGAAGCATGGTGATGAGCGATACCGCCTTTTTGTGGTTCAACTTTACCCCCACAGACACATAAGTCTTAATTAAGGTGTCCTCCAGTTCCTTGTAGCCATATTCCTCTTTCAGCCCGAAAACTGCTTCCAATGCGATGCGGTGCTGCTGTTCGGTGATATGCCTGTAAGGGTCGAACTTTTCCTCTTCCGGTCTTCCCGGTTTCTTGGTTTCGGGCTTGTAACCCTCCAACAGTTCAGGTATGGCATTGTCATTGATGCGAAATGAAAAAGGCTCGAAGTCCATTGCCCGTATGTGCATGGCTGAAACATTGCTTATATCTCCATTGCTCTTGTCCTTTTCCACAAGAAGGACAGTTTCAGCCTTGTTGTTCAGTTCCGTACCGATATGCCCCCTTGCGTTCTCATCGCCCTTGTTTTGGTGGAGTATCGTGTGGATATGTATCTGCCTGTCGTCCGTCCACTGCATCAGCTTTGATATGATGCGTGTCGATTCACCGGGGCTGTTGATGTCATATACCATGTCACGGATGCCGTCTATGATTACAAGCCCTATGTCAGGCGTATTGTAAATAGCCTGCTCTACAATCCTGATACGCTGTTCGGGCGTGTATTTCCTCAAAGCAAGAAATTCCAGATGCTCATTGTCCCTGTCATCTGGAAGCCCAGCCATCCGTAAAATACGTTTCATGACTTTCAGACAATGATAAGGACTTTGTTCCGTGTCCACATACAGGATTTTCCGTTTCTCTTCGGGTAGTTCCGCCACATATCTTAGCACTGTACCATTCTTCAATGCTGCCGCCACGATAGCCGACACATTGAAAGTCTTTTTGCTTTTGGCTTTGCCGATTGATGCACTGAAATTACCCAGTGTACCAATGACCGAACCTTGCACTTTTAGAATCTCAGGTGCTTTCTCATAGATTTTCGACAGGCTCAGGCGTGAGGCTTGCCAAAGGATTACGGCTTCTTCCGCCGATATTTCTTTTATATCTTTCATATAATCCATAAGTACACCTCCCGTTATTTTCGTCCTCCGGTTTTCTTTCCAGCCAGTTCAAGGGCAAGTTCCGCATCCACGATAATCTTGCGCCCTATTTGCGTAATGGCTTTGTCTATCTTTCCGCTTTTCTTTATACGGTTGGCGGTAGGCAGACTGCACCCGAACAATTTGGCAATGCCAAGTATTCCGTACACATACTTTCTTTCTGTGTCCGTAACGGGCTGTGGCTGCGCTTCCGTTTGGTTGGAAGCGTACTTGCTTAGAAATATGAACTCTTCGCCTGTCATCTGCCAGACGGGTTTTAATAATAACTCTTGAAGATTTGTCATCGTCCAATCTATTTAGTCGTTAAACAATCAGCCCTGCGCACTGGCTGTTATTTCTGTTCTCGAACGATGCAAAATTAGGTATGGCTGTAAGTGGTAAGGATGTGGATAATACAAATGGGATACTGCGCTATCTCATTAAATATCAGACAATAAAAATACCACTCAAAAATTAATTTGAGTGGTAAAAGTGGTAATTTCGTAGAATGTCAGGTTATATCACGAATTATCCGAATATGCTTTCCATTTCCTTTGCGAATTTCTGGTTGCTGTCACTCGGAAAATCGGAAACAGGTTCTTTGTATTTCGACCTGTAATAGCTCTCGTCAATATCCAACAATTTTAATATTTGGCTTCTCCATTCATCCCTGTATTGCTTGGATAGTTTCTCGCTCATCAGGAATATCAGGTAACACACCCGTATCTTTTCCCTTGCCTTGATTTTTAGTTTATTCTTGCAGGGGTACAGGTTTATATTGGCATAGAAATCCGCTATGGTAATGGCTTCGAACTGTTCCCCGACACAGGTTTCATGAATGGGCGAAAGCTGCTTCATGTCAAAATATTCATGTTGTCCCTCCGGGCTATTCTGTACTTCTTCTTGTTCGTTTTGCTTGACTGGTTCATCCTGCTGTTTTTCTTCCCTATCATTAGGAAGGTACTTTTTTAGGACTTCCATAAAAAGAAGACTTAGGCGGTAAACATTGCCGGAAAGGTTTTCTATATATTGAAAAGCCTCTTTCCTGTCTTGCTTTTGCAGTTCATAAAGTTTATCCAATTCTTTCTTTTCCTTGTCGTATTCAGCCTTGCAGCGTTCATATTCCTTTTCTGCCTGTATTTCTTCTTCGTCCGTATGCTCCCGAAAACCAATGAAATCATATCTGTGGTATGCGTCATTCAAAGGCTCGTGCAACTTGGTGGTAATCTCCAACTGGTCTTTAATTGCAGAATTATGCCTGTCTGCGTAGTGAAAACACACACGCTTTATGACGTCATCATTCAGCGGTTTTGTTTCATAAGCCCGTATATTTTTTTCTATTTCGATTTTCAGACTATTGAGAATCAATGTGTATTGTTCTTTCTGCTTGTCAAGTACCAGTTCAAGGATAGCGGCTTCAAAAGCCTTTGTATCATTGTGCTGCCTGTAAAAGTCGGTGATGAATTTCTGCTTGTCAAAAGAAAAAGCATAATTGGTTACCCAATCATTATATATTCTATTGAGTTCTCCATATTGGGGAATCAGTTTGTTTATTTCTCCTGCCATAGACTTCAATTTTGGGGATTATTGTCCTTGTCAAGGAAAGATGCCAGTTCTTCTTCCACCTCTTCCACACTTGGCAAAGCTGATTTCAAGTTTTCGGGTATAGCCTTGCTCAGTTGATAATCGCTGATGCCTATCGGTTGGTCGTAGCCTGTCAATGCGTATTGTGCTACCACCTCATCTTTTCCTTTGCACAGCAACAGCCCGATAGTCTTGTTGTCATTTTTTCCCCTCAGTTTGTCATCCACCACATTGATGTAGAAATTCAGTTGCCCTGCATACTCCGGTTTGAATGGAGTAGCTTTCAGTTCTACAACAATGTATGCGTGTAGCGGAATAGAATATAGAATCAAGTCGGCAAAGAAATCACTGTTACCTATTTGAAAATGCTTCTGCCGGGCGACAAAGGCAAAACCATTGCCCATTTCCAACAAATAACGGGTAACGTGCTTTACCAGCTGCTCTTCTATGTCCCTTTCGTCTGCCTTTTCTTTCGCTCCAGCCAAATCGAAGATGTACGGGTCTTTCAATAGGTAATTGGCAAGGTCGCTTTGTGGTGCTGGAAGTGTGGCTGTGAAATTGTTTACCTTGTTGTTGTTGATTTGTCTGTTATATAGGTTGTTTTCAATTTGCATTTTCAGCACATTGCTACTCCAGCCCATTTCTACAGCCTGTTTCATATACCAATATCCTATGCCTAACGGTAACGAACCGTTAAGTATGACCATTTGGCTTGCCCAGTTTATTTTGGCAACAGGGGATTTCAGGAAAACTTTTTCTATTTCCCTAATCTCCATCCTGTAAATGGCAGAAACTGTTTTCTCCACATCCTGAATTTGCGCAGGAACTTCCTGCGTAATTTCTAAAGATTGACAATCAGCGGATTGTATTTGCGCAGTAAGTTCCTGCGTAAATTGTCCGTTGTTCAGTTTCAATACTTCATCTGTAACATTCTGTATGCTTGGAACAGACAGCCTTGTGTCTGTATCAATGAAACTTCGTAGCACGTTCAACGGATATGACCGTGCAAATTGGCACATATAAGTAAGGTTACGCTCCGAATAACCTTTCTTTTCGGGGTAATTGAACCGGATAGCCTTTGCCAGTTGCTTGATGATTTTGCTTCCCCAGCCTTGCAAGTTCTGATGATACAGGATATAGTTGCCCATTTTCCAGTAATGGAACAGCATTTGCGCATTGGCTGCGGCAATCAGCCGGACTTGCGCCTGTTCTATTTCCGAACCGACGGCATGAACAAATGCGTCAAAGTCCGTTCTTCCTATATGATATTCTCTGTTATTTTCCATTCTAATGTTTATTGTTGTCGCAAATATAATTCAAATAGCTGATAATCTATGAAACTGATTGATACTTTTATAGTTGGTTAAACTTGTTCATGGCATTTGCCTTAATATCATCCGCTATGTCAATATAGGGTTTCATGGCTTTATAGTCACTGTGCCCCGTCCATTTCATCACGACTTGTGCCGGAATACCGAGAGCCAGCGCATTACAGATGAATGTTCTTCTTCCTGCATGGGTGGTTAATAATGCGTATTTCGGGGTGACTTCATCTATACGTTCATTTCCTTTATAATATGTTTCCCGTACAGGCTCGTTGATTTCAGCCAGTTCCCCCAGTTCTTTCAGATAATCATTCATCTTCTGATTGCTGATAACAGGCAGTGCCATGTGGTTTTCAAAATGGACTTCCTTGTATTTTTCGAGTATGGTTTTACTGTGGTCGTTCAGTTCAATTATCAGGCTGTCTGCCGTTTTGACTGTGGTAACTTCGATGTGGTCGGGTTTCACATCGCTTCTTTTCAGATTACGAACATCTGAATATCGCAGGCTTGTGAAGCAACAGAACAGAAAAACATCCCTGACACGTTCCAGATATTGTTTGTCTTTCGGTATCCGATAATCTTTCAGCCTGTTCAATTCGTCCCAAGTCAGGAATATCACCTTTTTAGAGGTGGTTTTCAATTTGGGCTTGAAAGTGTCGTATGCAATATTCTGATGATGCCCTTTCTTGAAGCTCCAGCGCAGAAACCATTTGAGGAATCCCATCTGTTTGCCGATGGTGCTGTTCCTCATATCCTTTTTGTCACGCAGGAAATTTACATACTCGTTCAAGCCGAACTCGTTGAAGTATTCAAAGGTTACATCTTCCTTGAACTCTTTGAGGTGGTTTTTCACTGCTGAGAATTTCTCGTAGGTGGATGCCGTCCAGTTATTCTGATTGCCACACTCCTTTACAAACTCATCGAATACTTCCCAAAAACTTATTTGTGTTTCTTCCTGCTGCTCTTCGCTGGTGTCTTTCATCCGCAGGTTGAACGCATCCTTTAGCTGTTGGGTGGTCGGTATGGTTTCCTGTACCTCAAACTCCTTGAACACGTTTTGAATCTCGGCATAATATTTCAGCAAGTCCGCATTGATTTCGGATGCGCTTTGTTTTAGTTTGTTGGTGCATCCGTTCTTTACCCGTTGTTTGTCGGCATCCCATTTGGCTACGTCAATCCGGTAGCCTGTTGTAAACTCGATGCGTTGGCTTGCGTATATGACACGCATACGGATGGGTACGTTCTCTACGATTGGCACACCGTTCTTTTTCCGGCTTTCCAATGCAAAAATGATGTTACGTTTGATATTCATAATTGGGTGCGTTTGAAATTCTACACCCAAATATACACCCAATATTTGGAATAGCAAAAGATATTCAGAAAGATTTAGATTTACTCTGCGCTTTAGATAGTATATGATTATCAGTGATTTGCAATTTTATGATATTTCTTGAAAGCATAGGTTCGAGAGCCTGTCTCTCCGCTGGAAAGAATTGCAAAACAAAGAAAATCCCTGTAAATTAATACTTTACGGGGATTTTTTGTTTTTGGTGCATAGCAAAAATAAGCATATTTTTTCATTAGAAAGTTCGGGGTATTTATGCCCCTCATGCTCTCACTGTATGTATAATGGGTTTATTATGAATGACTTATATGATAATGGTAAAAAAAATTGCTCTCACTTATACTCTCATGCCCTCACTATGTTTTGAAGTTTTTTTTACATAACATGCTTGTTGTCAGTTATGCATATTTTTTACAGGCTGTTTGTGTTTGATGCAAAGTAGGACATTTTCAGGCTTTTCTATCGTAAGAAGTATGCATGAGAAGGGTTTCTACGAAATGAGGCTTACGATGGAATTTTCGGCAGGGGTAAAAAAGATCAAGACGTTTTTAAAAAAGCTCTTTGTCTTTTTTTAAAAGCTCTTGATCTTTTAAAAAAACGTCCTGTCACCAACGACAGGAAGAATATAAAAACAGGCTGTACCAATCATTTGATACAGCCTGTTTTTATATTTATAGGATTATATACTACAGATTAGAAGTACAGATAACGGTCATCTTTCACTTCAGCTTTTTTGTAGAGGTCATTGATGAAACTGCTAGCATAACGTCCTGCCATATTAGACAAGTTGTTTTCTTCGTTTTTAGCATCAAATTCTTCTGCACTTTTTTCTTTGTTATAAACCTGAATCATGTAAACACCTGCATTACCCTTGATAGGACCAGTTAACTTGTTTACTTCAGCTTTGCTTGCATAAGCACCTAAAGCTGGTTCGCTGGCGCGAGTTACTGAAACATATGCCGGAGCAGAGAAAGTGATATGTTTTACAGAATCGCTAACTGCATTTGCCATATTTTTCACTTGGTCAATGCTGTTTGCACCTTTCATTTCAGCTATCAGTTTTTCAGCTTTTTTATCTTTGATGATTTCTGCTTTCAGCATGTCGGCAACCAAGTTGATATTACGATATCCGGCAGGATTAATCTTTTCAAGAGCAACTACCATCAGGTGATCGTTCTCACCACATTCATACAATGGAGACACTTCACCTTCTTTGGCTGCAAAAATCCATTTCAACGCTTCACGGGTTCCTTTTACACCACCCACACGGTGTTCTGCGCTACGGAAATCAGCACGTTCTAACAAGCGGTATCCGCTTTCTTCTGCATTGGCAACAATCTTATCCATTGTAGTGTTCTGCGCTACGAATTGGCTGAAATCATTGTATGCCTTGTTGTATGTTTCTTTGCTGAATTCAACCGGACGTTTAATCACTGCAACTTTATATTTATCTTTCATGGCTTTTTTATCCAACACTTGAAGAATAACGTTAGCTTGTCCGATCTGAAGATTGCTTAATTCTTTAACATTAGAGTTAATCAATGTGTTGATGTATTTAGCATTGTCAGCATCTAATGCAGCACCTTCATAGTTGCGTGCAGTCAACCAGGTTGCTTCACCTGTCTGACCATATTTTTTTGCGATATCAGCAAAGTCAGCTCCATCTTTCAGTGCATTGAAAATACTATCGGCTAAAGTTGCGGTTTTAGCAGCATCTTCAGCATATACCTGAATTTGACGATATTGGATTG
>ENA-OPMZ01000059-OPMZ01000059.1-human-gut-metagenome-genome-assembly--contig:-NODE-59-length-12015-cov-1.401589_pt1 | contig 12015 bp, 9 predicted proteins | sample MGYA00241533_ERZ501763 | MGnify/ENA primary metagenome ERZ501763 (study PRJEB25962, sample SAMEA2042559) | human gut metagenome | biome: human gut; feature: human-associated habitat; material: faeces... | reverse complement strand
TGGTAGCCGTTAATCGTCATCATAACGGTTACGGCACCACCTGTTGCAAATGAGCCGTCAACCGTCAGATCTGCGAAGTCCAGCAGTCTGAAGGTGATATAAACACCGAGTGCCATGATACCCCAAATCAGACCCTGGGCTATATTGCCCGGAAGGGCATTGGTGAATGCAACCGGATTTAAGGTTGCAAAATAATTCATTAGAATCATTTTATTAAATACCTCCATAGTGCAGCTGTTTATTCAGCTGAGATTTCCTCATAGCCGTCCGGAACTGTAATTCCAAGCTCCTTGGCGCGGTCCGGAAGGTACTCCTTAGTGAACTTAGGAGCGCTCTTAACTTCCATAGTTTTGATGTCTGTACCATTTACAAGGATATCGTAAGCCATCTCACCTGTTGTGTATCCAAGGTCATAGTAGCTGATAGAAAGTGTTGCCACACCACAGCCCTTAGCGATTCCTTCCTCGCCAGCGAAGATAGGTTTCTTAGCCTGTGAAGCTACATTGTTGATAGCCTCTGTACATGAAGCAGCAGTGTTGTCAGTTGGGATGTAGATTGCATCAGATGCATCACATGCGCTCTGTGTTACTGCAGCGACATCATTTGAATCAGAGAAGGTGTACTCTTTTACAGTGTATCCCTCGTCCTCAAGGTATTTGGTAATAGTTGTTGACTGGTAGATACTGTTTGGCTCAGATGAGCAGTAGATGATACCGATGTTCTTTGCATCCGGGAAGAGCTCCTTGATGCATTTAGCCTGCTCATCGAGTGGAGCGAGGTCTGTAGTACCTGAAATATTCTTTCCTGTAGTGCCTGACCAGTCTGACATATCAAGAGCTGTAGCGTAGTCTGTGATAGATGTTCCGAGAATCGGAATAGAGTCTGTGGCTGCTGAAGCGGCCTGAAGAGCTGCTGTGGCATTTCCAAGGATAAGGTCATAGTCGTTTGTGGCGAACGTGGTGCAGATTGTAGAGCATGTAGAAGCATCTCCTGCGGCATTCTGCTCGTCAAAGGATACCTCGTCTCCGAGCTTATCCTTTAATGCGTCCTTAAAGCCCTTTGTAGCGGCATCGAGAGCCTCGTGCTGTACGAGCTGGCAGATACCTACCTGATATTTGGCATCTGAGTTCTTACCTGACTGTGTGCAACCGTTTGCTGAACCGGAATCTCCGCATCCGGCAAGTCCAAGAACCATTGTTCCGGCAAGAACAAGTGAAGCTAAAATTTTAGATCTCTTTTTCATGATAATTCCTCCTTTTGTCAGCGCTTTAAAGCGTTGATGTATCAATTAGGTAAATTATATTAACTTATTAATGATAAGTCAAGGGAAGATGAGGAAAAAGTAGCAATTTGCTGCGGAAACGCAGGAAATTAGCGGATTTCGAGGTGGAGTCAGATTACGGGAATGCGTAGCATGTAGTAATCTGATTAATCATAAATGAGGGGCAAAATACCTTTTGACCCTCATATCATATTATAATTGACAGTAAGGAAAGTATCAAAATGAGTGAAAAGCTTGTACTTATAGACGGACACAGTATTTTAAACAGGGCATATCACGGGCTGCCTGATCTGACCAATTCAGAGGGACTTCACACAAATGCAGTCTATGGTTTTTTAAATATCATGTTCAAGATTCTTGACGAGGAAAAGCCTGACTATCTGACGGTGGCATTTGATGTGCATGCGCCGACGTTTCGCCACAGGATGTTTGATGCGTACAAGGGCACGAGAAAGCCTATGGACGAGGAACTTAGGCAGCAGGTGCCTATGATAAAGGAAATGCTTACCGCTATGGGCATTAAAATCGTGGAAAAGGAAGGCTATGAGGCCGACGATATACTTGGAACCTTATCTGTCAGGGCAGAAAAGGCCGGTATGGATGTCGCCATCATTTCCGGGGACAGAGACCTTTTGCAGCTTGCGACTGACCATGTCATGGTAAGGATTCCAAAGACAAAGAAAACAGGAACCGAGATAGAAAACTACAATACAGCAGATGTTATCGAAAAGTACGGCGTCACTCCAAAGGAATTTATCGATGTAAAGGCTCTGCAGGGAGATACGTCTGATAATATCCCAGGTGTGCCCGGTATCGGCGAAAAGACAGCAGGCGCACTTATAGCAAAATATCACTGTATAGAGGCAGTACATGAGGACGCTGAGAATGTAAAGCCGCCAAGGGCTTCAAAGAATATAGTGGAGTACTGGGAGCAGGCGCTTATGAGCAAGGAGCTTGCGACAATCATACTTGATGCGCCGGTTGACTATGAATTTTCTGATGCAAAGCTTAGTGGCGGAGTAGAGTCACTCTACACTGAGGAAGCCTTTTTACTGTGCAAAAGATACGAATTCAAAAACATGCTGTCACGGTTTAACGTGGAGGCTCCTAAAAACAATGCCGAGGAGCATTTTGTGGTAGTAAGGGACTTAAAGACTGCAGAGAGTGTGTTTGAGAAGGCAAAGGACAAGGAGGTCGCTTTTGCGGTAGTACCGGGAGAGTCTTTGGGAAACAGCGAAAGTGATGGACAGCTAAGTCTGTTTTCGGAGCCGGTTTCTAACGATTATCTTGCTGTTTCGATTTGTTTTTCAGAGGAGGACATTTATTTTATCTGTACAGGTGATGAGATTTCAAGCAGCTTCCTAGATGAAAAATTAAATACCCTGGAAGTAAAGTCATGGATATCACCGGATTTAAAGACCAATCTGCACAGATTTAAGAGCAAAGAGATAAAGGCAGATGACAGAGGCAGATATTTTGACATGATGGTGGCTGCATACCTTATCAATCCGCTTGTCGGGGAGTATCCCTATGATGCGGTTGCAAAGGACTATCTGGGGCTTATGCTCTCATCTAAAAAGGATTATCTTGGAAAGCTTGATTTCACCCGGATGATGAAGGAGGATGAGAAAAAGGCAGTGGACTGTGCCTGCTACGAGGTGTATACTGCCTGGAAATCAAAGCCGGTTCTTTTGCAGAAGCTAAAGGAAATGGATATGTTCACTCTTTACAGAGATATCGAGCTCCCGCTCGTTTTTGTGCTGTATGATATGGAAAATGAGGGTATAAGGGCTGATGGAATAAAGCTTAAGGAGTATGGAGACAAGCTTGCTGTTTCGATAACTGAGCTTGAAAAGAAAATATATGAGGCAGCAGGTGAAGAGTTTAATATAAATTCGCCAAAGCAGCTTGGAGTCATTCTCTTTGAAAAGCTTGGACTGCCAAATGAAAAGAAGACAAAGACCGGTTATTCGACTGCGGCAGATGTGCTTGAAAAGCTGGCGCCGGAGTATCCGATTGTTGCGGATATATTGGAATACAGACAGCTCACAAAGCTAAAGAGCACATATGCTGACGGACTTTCGGGATATATTGCATCCGATGGCAAAATCCATACTACCTTAAATCAGACAATCACTGCGACAGGCCGTCTTTCAAGCACAGAGCCTAATCTGCAGAATATCCCGATAAGGATTGAGCTGGGCAAGCTTATCAGAAAGGTATTTCTGCCTGAGGATGGAGATCTGTTTGTTGACTCAGACTACTCGCAGATCGAGCTTCGGGTGCTTGCGGCGCTTTCAGGGGATGAAAGGATGATAGAGGCCTTTAAGAATGGTCAGGATATCCACAGAAGTACAGCATCACTTGTGTTTGACACACCGTTTGATGAGGTCACAGACCTTCAAAGAAGAAATGCCAAGGCGGTAAATTTTGGTATCGTTTATGGCATCAGCGCGTTTGGTCTGTCTAACGACCTGGGGATTTCAAGGAAAGAGGCACAGGGCTATATAGACAGCTATTTTGTCAAATATCCAAAGATTAAGGAGTTTTTGGATCAGACGGTTTTGGATGCCAAGAAAAATGGCTATACAAAGACCATGTTTGGACGTATCAGACCGATTCCAGAGCTGAACTCGAGCAATTTCATGCAAAGACAGTTTGGAGAGAGAGTTGCGATGAACTCACCTATTCAGGGTACAGCAGCCGATATCATAAAGATTGCCATGATACGTGTGCATGACAGGCTTCTTGACGAGGGCTTAAAGTCAAGACTTATCCTTCAGGTGCATGATGAGCTATTAATTGAGACAAAGGAAGCTGAGAAGGATAAAGTGATTAAGCTTCTGGAGAAAGAAATGCGTGGCGCGGTGGACATGAAGGTATCCATGGAGGTGGGCACCGAGTGTGGCTATGACTGGTATGATGCGCATTGATGACAGAAAAGGAAATAATATGATTTTTATAGGAATAACAGGTGGTGTAGGTGCCGGAAAATCGGCAGTGCTTAGCTATCTTAAGGAACTTGATGGCGTAAAGGTCATGCTTTCCGATGAGATAGCACATGAGCTGATGGAGCCGGGAAGCGACTGCTACAACAGATTAAAGGAATTGTTTGCGGGCGAACCGATATGGCTTGAGGACGGGCATTTTGACAGACCGGCACTTGCCGGAGTGATTTTTTCGGATGATAAAAAAAGAGAGCTTTTAAACGAAGTAGTGCATCCGGCAGTAAAGGAATACGTGCTTAATGCAGTTAAAGAGGCAAAAAAAGATGGTCTGTTCATGCTTGTGCTTGAAGCAGCACTCCTTATAGAGGAGGGATATGGTGAAATCTGCGACGAGCTGTGGTATATTTATGCAAGTGAAGAAGTCAGAAGAAAAAGACTTAAGTCATCAAGAGGCTATTCAGATGAGAAGATTGACAGCATCTTTGCAAGCCAGCTTAAAGAAGCTGAGTACAGAATGCACTGCAAGGAGGTTATTGATAATGATGGAGATATCGAAAACACGATAGCTTCAATAAATAAAGCGCTTAGCAAATACAAGGAGTAGTGGAAATGAACAATGTATTCGGTTTGGACATTGGTACAAGAAATGTTGTAGGAACTGTCGGCTATCAGACTGATGACAATGAATTTGTGGTTACAGCACAGTATGTCAGGGAGCATGAGACCAGAGCGATGCTTGACGGTCAGATACATGATATAGGCAGGGTGGCAAAAACCATTAAGGAAGTAAAGGACGAGCTTGAAAAACAGACAGGACAGCCACTTGAAGAGGTGTGTATAGCAGCCGCAGGACGAGTATTAAAGACTGTCACGACGCATGTGGAGTATGAGTATGCGCAGGAGTCTGTGGTGACCGGCGAGGATGTCCATACGCTTGAACTGCTTGGTATAGAAAAAGCACAGGAGGCACTCAAGGAGGTTAACGATACAAGCTATAAGTTTTACTGTGTGGGATATTCTACAGTCAAATTCTTTTTGAATGATGAGGTGTTTATCAGCCTTGAGGGGCATAAGGCAAACAAAATAGGCGAGGATATCATAGTTACATTTCTGCCGGAGGATGTGGTTGACGGACTTTATGCGGCAGTGGGACAGGCAGGGCTTAGTGTTGCCAATATGACATTGGAGCCTATCGCCGCTATCAATGTGGCAATTCCGGAGAACTATCGTATGCTTAATATCGCACTTGTCGATGTGGGAGCCGGAACGAGTGATATCTCAATCACAAGAGACGGAAGTATCATAGCCTATGGCATGATACCGCATGCAGGAGATGAGATGACAGAAGTTATTGTGCAGCATTTCCTCGTGGATTTCAATATGGCGGAGAGCATCAAGCTTCAGTCTACGACAAGTGATACGGTTACATACAAGGATATCATGAGCATCGAGCACACAATTCCTGCACAGGATGTCTGGGATGTGGCAGCACCTGTTGTTGATAATATTGCACAAGAGGTATCGGCTAAAATCAGAGAGCTAAACGGTGACAAAACAGTGAGTGCCTGCTTTGTAGTCGGAGGCGGAGGCAAGATACACGGCTTCACGGAAAAGCTTGCGGAAGACCTTGACCTGCCGGAGGAAAGAGTCGCTCTAAGAGGTGAGGAAGTGCTTGGCGATGTGACCTTTGAGCAGGAGGATATTAAGAAGGATCCGCTTCTTGTCACTCCAATTGGTATATGTCTGAATTATTATGACCAGAGAAATAATTTTATCATGGTCAGATTCAACGGTGAGAGAATAAAGCTCTATGACAATAACAGGCTTACAATAGTCGATGCGGCGCTTCAGGCGGGATTTCCAAACGATGAGCTGTTTCCAAAGCGCGGCACCCCGATAAACTTTACGGTAAACGGTGTGGCAAGGCTTGTAAGAGGCGAGGCCGGAGAGGGCGCAGTGGTGACCATGAACGGAAAGCCTGCAAGCATCAACACACCGCTTGAGCCAAACAGTGAGATAGTCATCGAGCCGTCCACAGCAGGAGAGGCAGCAGTGTATAAGATATCGCAGCTTGATGAGTACAATCATTCTGTCATTACTTTTATCATAAACGGCAGAAAGGTATCATGTCCAAGGTTTGTCCAGGTAAACGGAAGGCTTGAGCCGGAGGATTACAGCATCAGGGAAAACGATGTGATTGAGACAAGAAATTACTATACAGTGCGTCAGATTGCGCAGTTTATGGATCTCGTTATTGACACAGACCAGATGATATTTGTAAACAATGAAGAGGCTGATCTCGACACTCTTGTATATGAAAATTTCTCTGTTGAGTGGAAAACAGATGAATATGGTGTTGCAAGAATCGACAATAACAATTATAATGACACACAAGAGTCTGATTCAGATGATGCTTCGGTCTTAGCTGAGCAGGATGCAAACAGCACAGAGCCAGACAACACAGTGACCAGAACATCAGAGCAGATGATGAATCAGGTGCTCGATGAGCTGCATGATGAGTTTGCTAAAGAAGCTGAAGCATCTGCTGTGCCGGAAAACGAATTGCCGGAAAATGAATTGCCAAAAAATGATATACAGGAAGAAATACACGAAGAAGACTCATCAGAAAATACAGTTACAGTAATTGTAAATGGTGAGCCTGTAGAGCTGTCTGGCAAGGATACATATATATTTGTCGATATATTTACCCATATCTCATTTGATTTACAGGCAGGAAAGGGCAGGGCAATAGCCACTGTAATAAATGGCAGAGATGCCCAGTTTTCCGAGGAGCTTCATGAGGGAGACAAAATAGAATTATACTGGAAAGAGAATTAACATGTTAGAATTATGCAGCATTGCCAGCGGCAGCAGTGGAAACTGTATATGTGTGGGTACGGATGATTGTCATGTGCTCATAGACGCGGGCATCAGCGGTAAGAAAATAGAAAACGGACTGAATGAATTTGATATGACGGCCACAGATATGCAGGGGATTCTCGTGACACATGAGCATATAGACCATATCGCAGGGCTTGGTGTCATGGCAAGACGCTATCATATTCCGATTTATGCCACAAAGGCCACAATCGGTGCCATAAAATGTACCAAATCCGTTGGAAATATAGATGATGAACTGTTTCATCCTATTGAGGCAGGCGGCGATTTTACAATAGGCGATATAGAGTTTGAGCCGCTTCACATATCACACGATGCGGCTGATCCTGTCGCGTACAGATTTAAAAACGAAAATCATGCGATGGCGGTCGTGACAGACCTTGGCACGTATGATGATGCACTGGTTTCAAAGCTTCAGAACCTGGATGGGTTGCTGCTTGAAGCCAATCATGATATAAATATGCTCCAGACAGGGGCATATCCGTATCCGCTCAAGCGCAGAATCATGGGTGACAGCGGACATTTGTCGAATGAGAGAAGCGGGCAGTTGTTATGCGAGCTTCTTCATGATAAATTTGGTTCAGTAATACTGGGACACCTTAGTAAAGAAAACAACTACGAAAAGCTGGCGTATGAAGCCGTCAGGCTTGAGGTCACAATGGGAGACAATCCATATAAGGCAAGTGATTTCCCTATGTATGTGGCTAAGAGAGACAGGGCATCAGACCGCATAGCCGTAGAATAAGAGAACAGGAGAATAAGTTGTTATGGATAACACAAAGAACAAAGTAATCATCACAGTTGTCGGAAAAGACACAGTAGGAATCATCGCAAAGGTATGTACATATCTGTCAGAGGGCAGTGTAAACGTGCTTGATATTTCACAGACTATCGTTTCAGGTTATTTCAACATGATGATGATTGTTGATATGGCAAATGCTACAGCTTCATTTGCAGAGATTTCTGACCAGCTTGATGCACTTGGAGAAGAAATTGGTGTAACAATAAAGTGTCAGAAGGAAGAAATCTTTGAGATGATGCATCGAATCTAGTTTAGCATAAAAATGTCATACACAGTTAAAGGAGAACAGCAAAATGATAAATATTGGTGAAGTAATTGAGACCAATGACATGGTGGAGAAGGAAAATCTTGACGTGCGTACAATCACACTCGGTATCAGCCTGCTCGACTGTATAGACTCAGACCTTGCAAAGGTAAATGAGAATATCTACAACAAGATTACAACACTTGCAAAGAATCTTGTATCAACAGGAAAAGAGATAGAGAACAACTACTGTATCCCTATTGTAAACAAACGTATTTCAGTTACACCTATCGCCCTTGTCGGCGGTGCGGCCTGCAAGAGCTCAGAGGATTTTGTTACCATAGCAAAGACTCTTGACAGAGCAGCCAAAGAGGTAGGTGTCAACTTCATCGGTGGATACTCAGCACTTGTGTCAAAGGGCATGACAAAGGCGGATGAGCTTTTAATCAAATCCATCCCTCAGGCAATGCTTGAGACAGACCTCGTATGCAGCTCTGTAAATGTTGGCTCTACAAAAACCGGAATCAACATGGATGCAGTAAAGCTGATTGGCGAGATGATAAAGGAGACAGCAGAGGTGACAAAGCACCTTCCTGTATCAGGCTGTGCCAAGTTTGTAGTATTCTGCAACGCTCCTGATGACAATCCATTTATGGCAGGAGCTTTCCATGGTGTGACAGAGGCAGATGCCATCATCAATGTAGGTGTCAGCGGACCGGGAGTAGTAAAGACAGCTCTTGAAAAGGTAAGAGGCGAGAACTTTGAGGTGCTCTGTGAGACAATCAAGAAGACAGCTTTCAAGGTTACACGAGTAGGACAGCTTGTGGCAAAGGAGGCTTCAAAGAAGCTTGGAGTGCCATTTGGAATCATAGACCTCTCACTTGCACCTACACCGGCTATCGGAGACTCTGTAGCCGATATTCTCTGTGAGATAGGCTTAGAGCGAGCCGGAGCTCCGGGAACAACAGCTGCACTTGCACTCTTAAACGATCAGGTGAAAAAGGGCGGTATCATGGCATCCTCATATGTTGGCGGACTCTCAGGTGCCTTTATTCCTGTATCAGAGGATCAGGGAATGATAGATGCCGTAAACGATGGTGCACTCACTCTCGAAAAGCTTGAGGCTATGACCTGTGTGTGCTCAGTGGGACTTGACATGATTGCAATCCCGGGCGATACAAAGGCCACCACAATTTCAGGAATTATCGCAGATGAGATGGCTATCGGTATGATAAATCAAAAGACAACAGCCTGCAGACTGCTTCCAGCAATCGGAAAGGATGTAGGTGATGTGGTAGAAATCGGAGGACTCCTTGGAAGTGCACCGGTTATGCCGGTAAACAGATTCTCTTGTGATGCATTTGTAAACCGTGGAGGAAGAATCCCGGCACCTATTCACAGCTTTAAAAATTAGTAAATAATGGCATTGTTTACAAGCATGTACTTATAAGAATAACTTATAAGTGCATGCTTATTTTAAAGTGGTACTTGACAATGACAAAAATACATGCTTAAATAAAGACAGTTATATGACTGACGGAAGTGGATAACCACATGGAGTATAACAGTTGATTGCCGACCGTCTGGGCGCACATTTATATAAGTTTCCTGCAGAGCTTTATATTATTATGTGTGTTCAGACGGTCTTTTTTATTCCGGCAGGCCCGAGTAATTTGGGGATGCAGACCACATTATCAGAAAACATGGAGGATGACATGGAAAGAGTATCATTAGCAAAGGAATTATCAAGCACAACATACCCTGGCAGAGGTATCGTAATCGGCCGCACAAAGGATGGTAAGAAGGCTGTAACAGCATACTTTATCATGGGCAGAAGCGAAAACAGCCGCAACAGAGTATTTGTAGAGGATGGCGAGGGCATCAGAACACAGGCATTTGACCCTTCAAAGCTTGAGGATCCAAGTCTTATCATTTACGCACCTGTAAGAGTGCTCGGCAACAAGACAATTGTCACAAACGGTGACCAGACAGATACTATCTATGAGCTGATGGACAAGCAGCAGACATTTGAGCAGGCCTTAAGGACAAGAGAGTTTGAGCCTGACGCTCCTAACTATACACCTAGAATTTCAGGAATCATGCATATTGACAATGGCGAGTTCAATTACGCTATGTCAATCTTAAAGAGCAACAACGGCAATCCTGATGCATGCAACAGATATACATTTGCATACTCAGCACCGGTTGCGGGAGAGGGACATTTCATCCATACATATATGGGTGATGGCAATCCGCTGCCAAGCTTTGAGGGTGAGCCTACATGGGTAGACATCGACGGAGATATCGATGAGTTTACCGATATGGTATGGGAGAACCTTAACGAGGACAATAAGGTATCCCTCTTTGTCAGATATATTGATATCGCTACAGGCGAGTATGAGAGCAGAATCGTAAACAAAAACAAATAAAACACTATATAAACGGTCAAATATACAAGATAAGCAGATAAAAACAGGAGAACAGAAAAATGCAGGAATACGAATTAAAATACGGATGTAATCCAAATCAGAAACCAGCCAGAATTTTTATGAAGGAGGGAGAGCTTCCTATAAAAGTGCTTAACGGCAGAGCCGGATATATCAACTTCCTTGATGCCTTTAACGGATGGCAGCTTGTAAGAGAGCTTAAGAAGGCAACAGGTCTTCCGGCAGCAACATCCTTCAAGCATGTTTCACCTGCAGGTGCAGCAGTAGGACAGCCACTTTCAGATGTGGAGAAAAAGATTTACTGGGTTGATGATATGGATATCGAGTTTACACCACTTGCAAATGCATACATCAGAGCAAGAGGAGCTGACAGAATGTCATCATTTGGTGATTTTATTTCACTTTCAGATGTATGTGACAAGAGCACTGCACTTGTAATCAAGAGAGAGGTATCAGACGGTGTTATCGCTCCGGGCTACACAGACGAGGCTCTTGAGATTTTAAAAGCTAAGAAGAAAGGCAATTACTGTGTTATCGAGATTGACCCGTCATATGAGCCGGCACCTATCGAGAGAAAGGATGTATTTGGCATCACATTTGAGCAGGGCAGAAACGAGCTTCATATTGATGATGATTTCTTCTCAAATATCGTGACAGAGAACAAGGAGCTCACAGAGCAGGCTAAGATCGATCTGGCAATATCTATGATTACATTAAAGTATACACAGTCCAACTCTGTATGCTATGTAAAGGGCGGCCAGGCAATCGGTATCGGAGCAGGCCAGCAGTCTCGTATCCACTGTACCAGACTTGCAGGCTCAAAGGCAGACAACTGGTGGCTTCGTCAGTCTCCACAGGTGCTTGGACTTCAGTTTGTGGATGGTATCAGACGTGCAGACCGCGACAATACTATTGACCTTTATATCGGTGAGGATTATATGGATGTGCTTGCAGAGGGTGAGTGGCAGAAGTTCTTCAAGGTAAAGCCGGACGTATTTACAGCAGAGGAGAAGAGAGCTTGGCTTGACAAGAATACAGATGTAGCACTTGGCTCGGATGCATTCTTCCCATTTGGTGACAACATTGAGCGTGCGCACAAGAGTGGCGTGAAGTATGTAGCCCAGCCGGGTGGATCTGTGAGATGACCATGTTATTGATACATGTAATAAGTACGGTATGGTGATGAGCTTTACAGGAATCAGACTTTTCCATCACTAATCACAAGGTATAGCGGTTATTAAGCTGAATTGAAACACAATAAGTAATTCAATAATAGGGGACTTCATGATATAATTACAGTATACATTTTACACAGTAGTTAATCATGGAGTCTTTTTATGTCATTACAGTTTATCACAGGTAATTCAGGAAACGGAAAAACAAAATATCTCTTT
>ENA-OPMZ01000057-OPMZ01000057.1-human-gut-metagenome-genome-assembly--contig:-NODE-57-length-12210-cov-1.310736_pt1 | contig 12210 bp, 9 predicted proteins | sample MGYA00241533_ERZ501763 | MGnify/ENA primary metagenome ERZ501763 (study PRJEB25962, sample SAMEA2042559) | human gut metagenome | biome: human gut; feature: human-associated habitat; material: faeces... | reverse complement strand
ATCAGGTGTATCTCCTGACAAAAAGGGAAGGCTGTTGACAGATGATGATTGTAAAAGTCTCACCCGCTCAATAAAGCATACAGCCGTTTCGGTAAAAAAGCCAAGAGGAGCCGAATTTGCACAGGTGTGTGCAGGCGGCATATATACAAAGGAAATAGATGTACGTACATTGGAGTCCAAAATCCATCCGGGGCTTTACTTTTGCGGAGAGCTGCTTGATGTGGACGGCATATGCGGTGGCTACAATCTGCAGTGGGCATGGACAAGTGGATATATAGCAGGAGAAATGCAGTAAATGATTAAAATTAACCAGATAAAGCTCCCCGTCACGCACAGTGATGAGGCATTAAAAAAGAAAATAATAAAAATGCTTAAGCTCAATGCCAAGACAGGCTTTACATACCGCATATTAAAGAATCACTTGACGCGCGTAAAAAGCCTGAGCTGTTCTATACATATTCCGTTGCTGTAGAGATAGATGATACAAAAAATAGCGAAGAAGCAATTGTAAAAAGAGCAGCCAGCTCATCTGTGCTCATATATAAAGAAAAAGAGTACACGATACCTGCATGCGGCCATATACCGCTTGACAGGCGACCTGTTATTGCAGGGGCAGGACCTGCCGGCCTGTTTTGTGCATATATATTGGCAGAGGCAGGTTTTCGCCCGATAGTTATCGAGCGTGGCAGCCGGGTTGAGAAAAGAACCTGCGATGTACAAAAATTCTGGGAGAGCGGCATACTTAATCCCAAAAGCAATGTACAGTTTGGTGAGGGCGGTGCCGGAACCTTTTCAGACGGCAAGCTGAATACATCCGTAAAGGATCCTTCGGGCAGGAATCGTCTTGTGCTTGAGACATTTGTGCGCTTTGGGGCAGATCCGTCCATACTTTATGACAACAAGCCACATATTGGTACTGATGTGCTTTCAGAAGTAATTGTCAACATGCGTGAGTTTTTAGTTGACAAAGGAACAACGTTTATATTTGACACCTGTGTAAACAATCTTGACATAGTTTCCCAAAAGCTGTTAAGTGTTTACACGAATTCTGACAGTAACAGTAATAGTGAGATAAAGACAGATGTATGCGTTCTGGCACTCGGACACAGCGCCAGAGATACATTTGATATGCTTTACAACAAAGGCTTTGATATGGAGTGCAAGAGCTTTGCAGTCGGCTTTCGCGTGGAGCATCCGCAGCGCATGATAGATGAATCACAGTATGGTATTCAAAAGAAAATAATACTTCCGCCAAGCCCATACAAGGTCACATCCAATTTTCCGAATGGCAGAGGAGTCTATTCATTCTGCATGTGTCCGGGAGGATATGTGGTCAACTCATCGTCAACCGAAAATCACACGGTGGTTAACGGAATGAGCTATCACGACAGAAACAGCAAAAATGCGAACAGTGCCATCATAGTATCTGTTTCGCCGAAGGATTTCGGAGCAGATGATGCCCTCGCCGGAGTGAGATATCAGGAAAAGCTTGAAACAGAAAATTATAAGCGAGGCAATGGTTTAATACCACAGCAGCTTTTCGGTGATTTCTGTGATGACAGATTAACAACAGCATACGGTGATTTTGGCTCTTGTACAAAGGGAAACACCGTCTTTGCAAAGCTGAATGGACTGATGAACGCTGACATGGAGCAGTCGTTCAAGCTTGGAATGGAACATTTTGGCCATCTGATACATGGCTTTGACAGAAAAGATGCTATTTTGTCCGGTATGGAGACACGCACATCTTCTCCGCTTCGCATAAAAAGAGATGAATCCTTTGAGAGCAATATCTCGGGTGTATACCCTTGCGGTGAAGGCGCAGGCTATGCAGGAGGCATTACATCTGCGGCAATCGACGGCATAAAGGTCGCAGAAGCAATTATTAAAAAATATAGGCCGGATTTTAAATAATATTTATACACATGAATAATATTTATACACGTAAAGAGAGGAAATATTCGTGGCAGAAGTATCACCAATGATGCAGCATTATCTGCAGACAAAAGAACAATATAAGGATTGTATTTTATTTTATCGCTTAGGAGACTTCTATGAGATGTTTTTTGACGATGCGATAATGGTTTCAAAGGAGCTTGAGCTCACACTCACAGGCAAAAACTGCGGACTTGAAGAAAGAGCTCCTATGTGTGGAGTACCGTTTCACGCGGCAGACTCATATATCAACAGACTCGTATCAAACGGTCACAAGGTAGCTATCTGTGAACAGATGGAAGATCCAAAGCAGGCAAAGGGAATCGTAAAGCGAGAGGTAATCCGTGTTGTGACACCTGGCACAAACACTGATATGGCTTCTTTAGATGAGGCAAAAAACAATTACATAATGTCGATTGTATACACTGAGGACAAATACGGCATAGCGACCTGTGATGTCACAACAGGTGATTTTTTTACGACAGAGGTAGATGCGGAAAGAAAGCTGTTAGATGAGGTGAGCAGATTTAATCCATCGGAAATCATATGTAATGAAGCCTTCTACATGAGCGGAATAGATGTTGACGATATGAAAAACAGATTATCAATTACTGTTTCAGCACTCGACTCATGGTATTTTTCCGATGGTCTTGCAAATGAGACACTGCTTTCACATTTCCACGTACAGACAATAAATGCTCTGGGGCTTGAGGATTATGAGAGTGGAGTCATAGCTGCCGGTGCCCTGTTAAAGTACCTTTATGAGACGCAGATGAACTCGCTCGACAATATACTTGAGCTTCATCCGTACTCAATAGGCAAATATATGATAATAGACAGCTCATCAAGACGTAATTTGGAGCTTGTAGATACCCTTCGTGAAAAGCAAAAGAGAGGCTCACTGCTTTGGGTACTCGACAAGACACGCACGGCTATGGGAGCAAGACTGCTTCGCACCTATGTCGAGCAGCCTCTTATCGAAAAGGCAGAGATAATAAAGCGCCAGAAACTTATCGAAGCCCTTAATGCAAACGAAATCACAAGAGACGAGATCAGGGAATACCTTAATCCTATTTATGACCTTGAGCGTCTCATCACAAGAATCACCTACCAGTCAGCCAATCCGCGCGACCTTATTGCCTTCAGGGATTCTTTAAAAATGCTTCCACCAATAAAGCAGCAGCTTTCAGACATACCGTGTGAGCTTACCGATGAGATTAATGAAGAGTTCGACGAGCTTAAGGATATATATGAGCTTTTACTTTCATCCATTGAGGATGAGCCGCCTATCTCACAGCGCGACGGAGACATCATAAAAGCAGGCTACAACGAGGAGGTTGACCGTCTTCGAGACGCAAAAACTAAGGGAAAGACATGGCTTGCTGAGCTTGAAGCCGGTGAGCGTGAAAAAACTGGAATCAAAAACTTAAGAATCAAGTATAACAAGGTATTTGGATATTACCTTGAGGTCACAAACTCCTTCAAGGATTTAGTTCCTGATTATTATGTGAGAAAACAGACACTCACCAATGCCGAGCGCTACATAACACCGGAGCTTAAAGAGCTTGAGGATACCATTCTTGGAGCTGAAGACAGGCTCACATCACTTGAGTATGAGCTGTTTCGTGATGTAAGAAAACAGATTTCCGACAATGTTTCAAGGATTCAGAAAACAGCCAGAGCTATAGCACAGATTGATGTTTTTGCTTCGCTTGCTCTTGTTGCCAGCCAGAATAATTACTGCAAGCCAAAGATAAATGAAAGCGGAATAATAGACATAAAAAACGGACGTCATCCTGTAGTTGAAAAAATGATTACAAATGACATGTTTATAGAAAACGATACATATCTGGATCAGCACAAAAACAGAATCTCAATCATCACAGGGCCAAACATGGCCGGTAAATCCACCTACATGAGACAGACAGCACTTATCGTTCTCATGGCACAGATTGGAAGCTTTGTACCTGCACAAACTGCAAATATCGGTATTGTAGACCGTATCTTCACGCGAGTCGGTGCATCTGACGACCTTGCAAGCGGACAAAGTACATTTATGGTTGAGATGAACGAGGTGGCAAATATACTAAGAAATGCAACCGCAAAATCCCTGCTCATTCTCGATGAGATTGGACGAGGCACGAGTACATTTGACGGACTAAGCATCGCCTGGGCAGTTGTAGAGCACATAAGTAATCCAAAGCTCCTCGGCGCAAAGACGCTTTTTGCAACGCATTATCACGAGCTCACAGAGCTTGAGGGCAAGCTTGACAGTGTAAACAACTACTGCATCGCTGTAAAGGAAAAGGGCGATGATATAGTATTCCTAAGAAAAATCGTAAAGGGCGGAGCTGACAGAAGCTACGGCATACAGGTAGCAAAGCTTGCAGGGCTGCCTGATTCAGTCATAGAGCGTGCCAAGGAAATCGCAGAACAGCTTCTTGCAAATGATATCACAGATACTGTAAAAAGCATATCCGTTGACACTGGCCACAAACATAAAAAGGAGCACCTTGACGAGGTTGATATGACACAGATTTCGCTTTTCGACACAGTGAAGGATGATGATATAATTGACGAGCTTCGAAGCATAGACATAGGCAACATGACACCACTTGATGCGTTAAACAAGCTGTATCAGCTCCAGAACAAGGTTAAAAACCGCTGGTAGAAAGGATTAAAATGCCAAATATTGCCATATTAAATCAGGAAACAATAGATAAAATAGCTGCAGGAGAGGTTGTTGAGCGTCCGTGCTCCGTGGTTAAAGAGCTGGTGGAAAATGCCATAGATGCAGGCTCCACAGCCATCACTGTCGAGATAAAGGAGGGTGGAATCTCATTCATCCGTATCACTGACAATGGCTGCGGAATTGAAAGAGACCAGGTTGCGGTTGCATTTTACCGTCACAGCACGAGCAAAATCCGCTCGGCAGAGGATTTACTCACAGTAAAGTCACTCGGTTTCAGAGGTGAGGCGCTGTCAAGCATCTCGGCCGTTGCCCGCGTTGAGCTTATCACAAAAACCTACGATGAGCTCACCGGCACCAGATATGTGATTGAAGGCTCGAAGGAGCTTTCAAACGAGGAAATCGGTGCTCCGGACGGTACTACCTTCATAGTAAAGGATTTGTTTTATAATGTTCCGGCAAGACGTAAGTTTTTAAAGACAGCACAGACAGAGGGCAGCTACATAAGCGATATGGTTGAAAAGCTTGCGCTTTCACATCCTGATATATCGTTTAAGTTCATAAACAATAACCAGACAAAGCTTCACACCTCCGGAAACGGCAACAGAAAGGATATCATATACCATATATTCGGACGCGAGATATCGTCATCACTGCTTGATGTGAAGCATGAATGTGAATACTTTAAGGTGGAGGGCTTTATAGGAAAGCCTGTTATCACAAGGGGCAACAGAAATTATGAGAATTATTTCATAAACGGCAGATATGTAAAGAGCAATATATTGTCACGTGCAATAGAGGAGGCCTACAAGAGCTTTCTAATGCAGCATCAGTATCCGTTTACAGTGCTTTACTTTACATTTTTTAGTGAGCTGGATGTCAACGTGCATCCGACCAAGATGGAGCTTAGGTTCGACAACAACAACGAGATATATGTCGAATTGTGTGACACAATATATGCAATTCTATCCCACAAGGAGATGATTCCCGAGGTGCCTGTAGACAGTACGCCGGCGCCTAAAAAGATAGTGCATGAGTATAAGGAACCAATACCGGAGCCGTTTGAGAAGAGGCGTATCAATGAGGTGAGGGCAGCGGAATCAAGGAGTGTGTACGGACAGAGCGTGACAGCTACTGTAAAAAGCTCCACTGTAAAAGGACCTGCTGTTAATGAGCCTCTCACAGAAAATACTTTAAACCAACAGAAAGCTAAAACATCTGCATCGACGCCTGTTGTACATACCGGCAATTCAGTGGAACCAAAGCCTGAGACTTCCACCGCGTATAAACCTGCACAGGTTGTCACCGGCACCCAGCAGACTCTTGGGGATTACGACAAGGTTTTTCTTACAGAAAGCGCCAAGAAACAGTTTTCCATCATAGGCCAGCTCTTTAAGACATACTGGCTCATAGAGTTTGAGGACAAGCTGTACATCATAGACCAGCATGCAGCTCATGAGAAGGTGCTGTATGAAAAAACGATGGCAAGACTTGCCAATAAGGATTTTACATCACAGCGCATAAGCCCTCCGATTGTCATGACTCTTGATGCAAGGGAAAGCGAGATGCTTGAGAAATACAGGCCACAGATAGAACAGTTTGGCTATGAGGTGGAGCATTTTGGCGGCAAGGAATACATGATCAGTGCAATTCCAGATAATTTGTTTAACATAGATATGAAGGATCTGTTTATAGAGATGCTCGATGATTTTTCCAATGCGACAGGCAGGCAGACTCCTGATATCATCACGGAAAAGGTCGCATCCATGTCGTGCAAGGCAGCAGTCAAGGGCAATGACAAGCTTACTCTTCCTGAGATAAATAAGCTGATAGATGAGCTTTTGTCACTCGACAATCCTTACAACTGCCCACACGGCAGACCAACCATCATCTCTATGAGCAAATATGAGATAGAAAAGAAATTCAAACGTATCGTATGACAACATACACATTTGGACTGAGGTGCAATATGACACAAAAACCGATGATTGTCCTGACAGGACCGACAGCAGTAGGAAAGACAGCTCTATCGATTGAGCTTGCAAAAAAAATAAATGGTGCTATAATATCCGCGGATTCCATGCAGGTATACAAATACATGGATATAGGCTCTGCGAAGATTACAGTCGATGAGATGGACGGCATAAAGCACTATCTGATAGATGAGCTTGAGCCATCTGACGAGTTCAATGTATTTATCTTCAAGGATATGGCAAAAAAAGCACTTAATGAGATATACGAAGCAGGAAAGATACCGATAGTTGTCGGCGGCACCGGCTTTTATATACAGGCACTTTTGTATGACATTGATTTCACAGAGCAGGATGTGGATGAGGCATACAGAAAGAGCCTGTACGACTTTGCTAACGAGCACGGAAACCATGCACTGCATGAAAAGCTTAAGGATATCGACCCTGCATCCTACGAGAGCATCCATGAGAATAACGTAAAGCGCGTCATCAGGGCAATTGAATACTATCACACCTGCCATGAGCCGATTTCAAAGCACAATGAGACTGAAAGAGCCAAGCAGTCTCCATACAGCTTTGCCTATTTTGTACTGGATGATGTAAGACAAAGGCTTTATGAGCGGATAGATAAGAGAGTTGATATCATGGTTTCAAACGGACTTGTCGATGAGGTGAAAAAGCTAAAGGCAATGGGCTGTACAAGCGATATGGTATCCATGAAGGGCATAGGATATAAGGAAATCCTTGCATATCTCGATGGAGAATATTCACTTGATGAGGCTGTGGACAAGGTAAAACTTGAGTCAAGGCGTTTTGCAAAGAGACAGCTAACCTGGTTTAGGAGAGAAAAAGATACCATATGGATAGAAAAAAATGAATATTCATATGATAATAATAAAATATTAAATAAAATACAAGAAATTTTAGCAGAAAAGAGGATTATAATTTGTTAGATACCAATGAAGCCATTTACAGGCAGTATGAGACACTTGGAATATCAAAGAAGGTTTTGGATTTCGGAACCTCTGTAGAAAAGGAGCTTAAGGAGCGTTTTGACAAAATAGACACAAATGCTGAGTATAATCAGCTTAAGGTCATAGCCGCCATGCAGAAAAACAAGGTGAGCGCAGAGTGCTTCCAGGCATCAAGCGGCTACGGCTACAATGACCTCGGAAGGGATACACTTGAGAGAGTGTACGCAGACTGCTTTGGCGCAGAAGATGCACTTGTAAGACCTCAGATTACCTGTGGCACACATGCACTTGCACTTGCACTCATGTCAAACCTGCGCCCGGGCGATGAGCTTTTAAGCCCTGTGGGAAAGCCTTACGATACACTTGAAGAGGTAATAGGCATACGCCCTTCAAAGGGCTCACTTGCTGAGTACGGCATCACATATGCGCAGGTTGATTTACTGCCTGACGGTGAGTTTGACTATGACGGAATAAAGAAAGCCATCAATGAAAAAACGAAGCTTGTCACAATCCAGCGCTCTAAGGGCTATGCTACAAGACCTACACTTTCGGTCAAAAGAATAGGCGAGCTCATTGCTTTTGTAAAGAGCATAAAGCCTGATGTGATCTGTATGGTCGATAACTGCTACGGTGAGTTTGTCGAGGATACAGAGCCTATCCAGGTTGGAGCGGACATGATGGTTGGCTCACTGATCAAAAATCCGGGAGGCGGACTTGCACCAATCGGAGGCTATATTGTCGGCAAAAAGGAATGTGTTGAAAATGCCGCATACCGTCTCACATCTCCGGGACTTGGCAAGGAGGTTGGAGCCTCACTCGGAGTCATCCAGTCATTTTATCAGGGCTTTTTCCTTGCACCGACTGTCGTAAGCGGAGCATTAAAGGGAGCAATCTTTGCCGCAAAAATCTATGAAAAGCTTGGTTTTAAGGTGGTTCCTGACGGCACTGAAAGCCGCCACGATATCATACAGGCTGTAGAGTTCAATAACCGCGATGCCATGATAGCCTTCTGCGAGGGCATACAGGCAGCAGCACCTGTAGACAGCTATGTGACCCCTGAGCCATGGGCTATGCCGGGCTATGACAGTGATGTCATCATGGCAGCAGGCGCATTTGTGCAGGGCTCATCCATTGAGCTTTCTGCCGATGGCCCTGTGAAGCCGCCATATGCGGTTTATTTCCAGGGAGGACTCACATGGTACCATGCAAAGCTTGGAATTTTGATGTCTTTACAAAAACTTTATGAGAGAAATCTTGTTAAGCTTGATTAGGTGTGCTACAATTAACTGAAAACTTTGCTTAAATCCGTTGTCAATCGCCTGGGAGAAGCGAAAGGGATTAATGCATAATAACAAAACAATTAAAAATCTGCCGGCTTCAGAGCGACCATATGAGAAATTTTTATCGCTTGGAGCATCAGGCCTGTCAGACGCTGATTTACTTGCCATCATTATAAAGACCGGCACAAGAGACAAGACTGTGATTGATATTGCGCAGGACATACTTTCCGGCAGGCATGGTAATCTGCTTAATCTCTATGAGATGTCCTATGAGGAGCTTCTTAGTATCCCCGGGATAGGGCAGATAAAAGCTATACAGCTTAAGGCGATAGCAGAGCTGTCGCTTCGCATAGCAAAGACAAAAAAGGTTCAAAGCATCAGAATGAATAATCCTCAGACAATAGCTGACTACTACATGGAGCAGATGAGACATCTCACAAATGAAGTCGTCATTTGTGCCTATTTTGATGTTAAAAGCAGATTCTTAGGAGACAAGTTCATATCCAAGGGTTCACTAAGCTCATCTGTAGTGGACATAGGCTCCATCATCAGGACCGCCCTGGACAAAAATGCATCAAAGCTTGTTTTATTGCACAATCATCCAAGCGGAGATTGTACTCCCAGCAGAAATGATATTGCTGTCACAGACAGATTAATTGAGGGCTCAGGGATTTTTTCCATAGAGCTTTGTGACCATATCATAATTGGAGATAACGAATATTATAGCTTCTATGAAAATAAACTTATATAAACAGAAGACGAGGTAGAATTATTATGAGCAACAACGTTTACGGAATTGATCTGGGAACAAACAATTTCAAGGTATACTCAAAGGCTACAGGCAAGACAATGCTTGAGAAAAACACAATAGCCGTAATAGACAAAAATCAGATATATGCATATGGAGACAGCGCATATGCCATGTATGAAAAGGCGCCTGAGACAATCAACGTCATATTTCCTGTTGTAGAGGGAGTTATTGCTGACTATAATCTGCTTCAGACTATGATTTTTGATTTTTTGGAGCACAAGACAAAGGCACGTATCAAAAATGCCGAGTTCATCATCGCTGTGCCGACAGATATCACAGATGTAGAGAAAAGAGCATTCTACGAGCTCTTCTATAAGAGCAAATCAAAGCCTAAAAAGGTCATGCTCTGTGAGAAGCCTATCGCTGATGCTGTAGGTCTTGGAATAGATGTAAACGAGCCAACCGGTGTCATGATAGTAGATATGGGCGCTGACACAACAGAGACATCCGTTATTTCACTCGGTGGCCTGGTGCTTAGTGACCTGCTTCATTTCGGTGGCAACAGACTTGACGAGTCAATTATCTCCTTTGTGCGAAAGGAGTTCAATCTTGTAATCGGACAAAAGACTGCAAAGCTGTTGAAGGAGACTATAGGCTCTGCACTTCCGGGAAGAGAGGACAGTATGGTCGTAGTGGGTCGTGATGTGGTAAGCGGCCTGCCTATTGAGATGGAAATTGGTTCAAAGATCGTTTACGAGGCTATGAAATCAAACCTTGAGTCTATATGCACATCAATAAAAATGATTCTTGAGAAGACTCCGCCTGAGCTTGCAAAGGATATCATCCATTCAGGCATTTATATCACAGGAGGCGGCTCACAGCTTGCAGGACTTGACCAGCTCTTTGAACAGATTACAGGTATAAAGGTCATCTGCTCAGAATGTCCTGAGGAAAGTGCAGTACGCGGACTCGTACAAATAGTTTCTGATTCAAAATATAAGAGACTTCCGTTCAGCATCAAAAAATAATAACCGAGGTTAACATGAGTAAGAATTTTCGCAATCGAAAGAGAAAGCACAATAAAAAGCTGCCTGCAAGATACACACTGTTGATTATGACAGCAGTCTGCTTTGTGACCATGCTGTTAAGCCTTACCTTAAATATCTCCGGTGGCCCTTTAAAGACTGCTGCCGGATATGTATTCATCCCAATGCAGAAGGGTATAAACAGCTTTGGAATCCACATTTCAGATAAGGTTACAGAAATACGCACATTAAAAAATGTCAAGGCTGAGAATAAAAAGCTCAAGGCCGAGGTAGAAGAGCTTACAACACAGCTCACAACAAACAAACTTGAACAGTATGAGCTTGACAATTACAGACAGCTTCTTGATTTGGATGCCAAATATCCATCATATCCCAAGGTCGCTGCCAGTGTCATAGCAAAGGACAGCGGAAACTGGTTTTCTACCTTTACTATCGACAAAGGAAAAAAGGATGGAGTGGACGTAGGCATGAATGTGCTTGCAGGAAGCGGACTTGTAGGTATTGTTACCGATGCTGGCGATAATTTTGCCAAGGTACGCTGTATCATAGATGATGCCAGCAAGGTCAGTGGCATGGTTTCCACCACGGAGGACAACCTCACCGTCAGTGGCAATATAAAAACCATGAACGATGACAAGGTAATTACCTTTACTGAGTTAAAGGATGACGACAACAAGGTGAAAGAGGGCGATCCTGTTGTTACCTCATACGTGTCAGACCGTTACCAGCAGGGCATACTGATTGGCTATGTGACAAAAATCGAAAATAATTCCAACAATCTGACAAAATCCGGCACTATCACACCGGTTGTAGATTTTGAGCATATCGAAAATGTCATGGTCATAACACAGCTTAAGCAGACCGGTGACACTAAGACAGCTGACGACAAAGTACAGAACCAGCCGGTGACAGCCAGACTGAAAATTCAACTGAAAATAAGTAAGGAGCAGCATGAGACGTAGAATTGTTTTATTTATAATAATAACTTTATGCTTTGTATTGCAGACCACGCTGTTTAAGACTCTTTCCTTTGCCAATATCTCACCAAACCTGTTGATTATAGCCGTATCATCCTTTGGCTTTATGCGTGGCAAAAAGGAAGGACTGTGGGTAGGCTTCTTTTGCGGCCTGCTTATTTTGCGGAAATTATATAGGACTGTATGCTTTAATATATATGTATATCGGTTTTATCAATGGATTATTCCAGAAAAGATTCTATCCTGACGATATAAAGCTTCCTATGCTTCTGATAGGAGGCAGCGATTTGTTTTACAATCTGGTAGTATACTTTTTCATGTTTTTACTGCGTGGCAGATTTAACTTTTTGTACTATCTGAAGTCAATTATCATACCTGAATTTGTATACACAATGGTTATCAGTATACTTTTGTATCTGGTATTTCTTAAGGTAAACCAGAAGCTGGAAGCATACGAGAAAAGGAGAGCAAAGAAATTTGATTTATGATATAAAAGATTTTCTGAAGAAATTTTTCAGCTCAAGACTTTTTGTATTGGCAGCAGTAATTATTCTCATGTTTGTCCTGCTTGCCGAAAGAGTCTTTACC
>ENA-OPMZ01000042-OPMZ01000042.1-human-gut-metagenome-genome-assembly--contig:-NODE-42-length-14083-cov-1.979755_pt1 | contig 14083 bp, 7 predicted proteins | sample MGYA00241533_ERZ501763 | MGnify/ENA primary metagenome ERZ501763 (study PRJEB25962, sample SAMEA2042559) | human gut metagenome | biome: human gut; feature: human-associated habitat; material: faeces... | reverse complement strand
TTTGAATAACCTATTTTTCCTGCAATTTCAGATATAGATAATTGAGTTGTAAGTAATAGCTGTGCCGCCATTTGAATTTTGTATTCCTTTTGAAAAGCATATATAGGTTTTCCATAGATTGCTTTAAAGCAATCTTTCATTGTTGTCAAACTTAATCCATAACAAGCTGCCCATTCAGCCAATGAATATCTTGTATCTAAAGAATCCATCAGTTCTTGCTTCAATTCTTTTATTTTTCGGATTGTACCGCCTGGATAATAAACGGACACTTCTAAATTCTCTTGCGGAAGTATTTCAGACAATAGAAAGAAAATCTCTAATGCCTTTAATCGTAAGTAACCTAATCGTTTTTTGTTTTTTTCCTCACAAACTTCTTGAAATACATGATTCAAGTCAGGAGGAGCTTTTACAACTGTGCAGCAGCGATCCGTACAAAATCTCGAGGTCAATTCAGATAAATCAATAGAAATTCCCTCTACAATATCCTTGAATTGACTTCCGGTAACACTCATATCTACAATCAAAGCTACACCATCGTACAATCCAGTAGGAAATGTAGGAGGCTCTCTATGAGGACTAAGGACACTAATTGCAATATCACCTTCCCCCAGATATGTAAAGTAATCCCGCTTATATTCACATTCATACCTTCCTGCGCTGCAATATGCAATTTCTAAAATATGAGGCATTGCTTTGTTTCTTGAAAAACAAGAAAACGCCTGAAAGGATGTATATGCTAAATCTATTCCAGGAAATAAATGAATACATTGCATGGTTCCATTGAGCGTATCGCATTCAATTTGATATTTTGTCCCATTATTACTCTTTTCGAGAATATTCGCCCCTGTGCTGAACAATGCAGGGTCGATCTCATTTCGCTCTTTCATTAAATCACCTCCCGGATTACTAAGACTATAATGAAGTTATCAAGGACTAACCAAAGTATATAATACTTGTTTCTCAAAGTCAATTTACCGTGCAGAGTAATCCACTACACACTTTCCCTATTTACCTGATACATCAACATATTCCTTCCATCATTCCCCCTCCACCAAAATAAGTATAATTGTTCCTTTTCGCAGGCACAATAAGGTTATTCCATTACATAAACCGGAACGATACAATATTTTTGAGGTGAATGATTATGCCGATTGATGATTTAACTGCTTTAGGGCAAAAAATGCGGGAAGCCCGAAAGAAAAAAGACCTGACACAGCAAGAACTTTCCGATCTGAGCCATGTTTCTGTAAAGCAAATTGCCAATATCGAAAAAGGGAAAATGAATCCTTCCTATTTGATTTTGAGAGCATTGGCAAAGGTCCTGCACATCTCTTTAGATACGCTTATAAATCCAGATATTTCTCTGGAGGATGAGGGTGTCAATCAGATGAAAATGCTTTATTCCAGCTGTCCGCCAGAAATGCGTGACACCCTGTTGCATCACACCCAGGAAACGGTGAAAGAACTGACAGAGTTGTCCGAGAAATTTGAAATGAATTGAGCCAGTGAGTGAAATTTAACGATTCTCTCACTGGTTCTTTTCATTTTCGGAGAAAAGAGGCAAGCAATGCCTGTGTTAATACACACAGGCCCGCAGAGAAGAAAATCCCTTTGTGATTTTCCTCTCCGCTTGCTTGTTGAGGGCAGCGCCCCCAAGCCCCTTTGAACACAGAATTTCATTCTGTGGCTGCGCGTTCTGCGAACGCTTTTGACCAGGACCAGCTTACCGCTGGCCGTGGTCTTTTTCTTTTTCAACATCCTGTTCTACCTCCATTTTCAGGACCCGATCCACATTGGCCTTTGCCGTTAAAAGCTCCCGCATTTCCTCACGGGAACGCCGGTACTCGGCATAGGTCTTTTTCTTTTCTTCCAGCAATTTCGCATACTCTGTCTGCAACTCTTTGACCTTGGGCAGCTTCTTGACGCCCATCTCATCAAAGGCATTCTTAGCAGCCTGGTGGAGCAGAATTTCTTCCTCATGTTCCTCCCGGAATTTCTTAGAGTAACCCGCCTTGCGGTATGCCACATAGACCTCACGGGTCTTGGCATAATTTACGATGTGAGTACGCAGAACAGCGATCTCTGCCATGCGCTTTTCAGCCGCTTTGATCTGCGCCGAAAGATCATTGTGATGTGCCGTGGCAGCCGCAGCCTTTTCTTCCAAAACCGCATACTCCAGCAGATTGTTCTCTGACAGGTAATTCATGGTCTGCGCCATTTGTTTCAGATTGAAAACTTTAGCCCATCGAGCATAGCCAGCACCTTTTCCAGCCTGCAATTTTGCCTGAATGTCCACCAGCAGATTGACCTTCGGCGGCTCTGCCTGTGTGACTGTTTTCTTTCGCGGGGTATGTGCTTTCTTCCCTAAGAGAACTGCCCGCAAATCTTCCAATCCATATCCTTCGCCCAGACTGTCCATGCGGGCGGCTTTCTCCCAACCAGAGAGTTTCAGTCGATACGATTTTCCGCGCTTTGAGACTTCACAACCATACTCTTGCAACAGCTTCAGCAGTTCTTCAAAGTCAGCAGGACTTTGTGATAATGCGTTGTCAATCGCCACACGAAGCAGCTCTCGGTGAGATGGCTTTGCCTGATCGCCCAGCCATTTGTTATAGCTCTTTCCGTGAAGTTTCGGATTCTCTACAATGGACAGTCCATTCTCAATACAGATGGTGTCACTTAGCCGGCGAACCGCCTTGGTGCTGCCCCAAAAGTTTCGGAATTTCCGGTCATATTCTAAGCTGACCGATGACCAGATAATGTGATTATGAATGTGCGACTTGTCTATGTGAGTGCAGACCACAAAGGCATGATTGCCTTTAGTAAAACGCTTTGCAAATTCTACGCCCAGCCGGTTTGCTTCTTCCGGGGTAATCTCACCAGGGCGGAAGGACTGGCGCACATGATAGGCAATCACATCATCTGTGCCACGCACTCGTCCGGTAGCGGCAATGTACTGCCGCTTTGCCAGAAGGAACTCTGCATCCGCAGTCCGGCTGTCACACGCATAGCCGGTAATGAGCTTGCCGTTATCTGTTTTCTGTGGATTTGCTACATAGTCGATGATATCACTGATTGCCCGACTTTCTGTGCGACCCTTGCCAACATGAAGCGGCATGATTCTTGTAGTTGCCATAATAGAAGGCCCTCCTCTCATAAATATTTTTTCGCTGAACTCTTTGCTTCTATCGTTGCAATAACTTTCTCCGCTGGGTATAATAAAAAAGAACATTCTACAACCTCAAAGGAGGGATTTCTATGATAGAACAGCTCATTGCTGAAGCAACCGAATGTGATTTCAAAGTTGCTCTCGAAACAAAAAAGCCAAAAAGCTGGTTAAAAAGTGTCAGTGCCTTTTCCAATGGGATCGGCGGCACTCTGTTTTTCGGAGTCTCTGATGACCGGGAGCCTATCGGCTTGTCCGATGTTCAAAAGGATGCTGAAGCGATCAGCCGCTTAATCAAAGAACGTATTACACCATTACCGCAGTTTATCTTAAAGCCATTGCAGGAAGATGGTAAAAACCTGTTGGCTCTGGAGGTTTCTCCTGGCCGCAGCACCCCATACTATTACAAGGCAGACGGAGTAATGGAAGCATACATCCGTGTTGGAAATGAAAGCGTAATTGCACCGGATTACATTGTGAATGAACTGATCTTAAAGGGAACCAATCAGTCCTTTGATACCCTAACAACAGACGCGGTAAAAAAGGATTACAGCTTTACACTTCTGGAAGCAACCTATCTGGAACGGACCGGTCTCCGCTTTGAGCCATCCGATTATGTTTCCTTTGGTTTGACTGATAAAAATGGACTCCTGACCAATGCTGGAAAACTCATGACCGATCAGCACACGGTGTATAACTCCCGTATGTTCTGTACCCGGTGGAATGGCTTGGAAAAAGGCTCTATCTTTGATGATGCGCTGGACGATAAAGAATATGAAGGGAATCTGATTTATCTACTGAACAGCGGCAGTGAATTTATTCGCAATAATTCCAAAGTCCGTTTTGTCAAAGAGGCACAGTATCGTGTAGACAAGCCGGATTATGCTGAACGAGCTGTGACAGAGGCTCTTGTTAATGCGCTTATCCATCGTGATTATATTGTGCTTGGCAGCGAAATCCATATTGATATGTTTGATGATCGGGTGGAAATCACATCTCCGGGCGGTATGTTTGGCGGCGGCTCAATTCAGGAATACGATATTTACAGTATCCGTTCCATGCGACGAAACCCTGTGATTGCTGACCTGTTCCACCGCATGAAGTACATGGAACGCCGTGGAAGTGGCCTACGCAAAATCGTCAGTGAAACTGAAAAGCTGCCTGGATACACAGCGGCATATAAGCCTGAATTTTCCTCAACAGCGACAGATTTCAGAGTCATCTTGAAAAATGTAAACTACAACTTAGAGGGTGACGCCCACCAAGTTATCCACCAAGTTACCCACCAAGTTATTGAACTATCAACGGTATCCAAACAGATTTTGACTTTTTGCACAACACCAAAATCCAAGAAAGAGCTTGCAGTATTTTGCGGCTTCAAAGATTTAAGAAACTTCACTTTGAAACATATCAATCCGCTTTTAGAATCCGGGCAATTAGAAATGACTATTCCCGATAAACCTAAAAGTCGCAATCAAAAATATATTACAGTTCGTTCCGAATAAACAGAGAAGCAGGGCATTGGGTCTCATCTCCCATTGTCCTGCTTCTTTTTCATTCCAAATTATATTCACATCATTTACCCATACACCCAATCCTGGATCGCAAATTTCAAACTCTGTACCTTGCCCAGCAGCCAGATCGCAGCCAGCGGCAGCCCCATCGGGCTAATCAAAAATGCCATAACCAGCAAAATCACACCATTCTGCGGGGAATAGGTAATCAGCACAGCCACGCCAAGCAGAGCAATTACCGTGCTGAGCAGACCAAGCACCAGACCGGATATGTAGATCAGCCCCGTGCAGAGCCAGACAAAAAGCGTCAACGCCAAAATGACCGGTGCAGTTACGATCATCAGCAGACATTTCAAAATCTTCATTTCTGTTCCTCCTTCCAACGCTCCAGATACTGTTTGCATAGGGCATCCGCTTCTCTCTCATCATCTTCCGTCACTTCCCGTTTTCCTTTGGTCAGTTCAATCTCCAGATAAGTCCGGTAATCATCGGCTAAGAGGTCGAACAGTTCCTTGGGAGTATGGCACACCTCGCCAGAGCAATAGTGAAAATCTTGGTCAAATTCAACTCTTACACATCCATGGCGGCTGATATAAACTTCTATGGTCTCGTCTGCGGTTAGGTAATCCGCAAAAATCTCCAGCACCTTTTCAAAGGTCAGCATCTGTTTTCACTCCTTTGCTACGCTTCTTATTCTACTCATATTATCCGGTACGGACAGGCAAAAGACAAGGATACAGACAAAAAGAAAAAGCGGAGGAAGGTGCGGCGAAGAAACGCCGTTCCTCCCTCCGCAAATGGAGTATCTATCCCTGTTATGAAAGTTTGGAGAGTTGGGTAAGGATTTCCTTCACACCCTCCCACAGTTGTTCCTGCCGCTGGGATATATCCTCCAAGTCAGCATTATAAACCCGCCCGGTCTCATGCACTTTGCGGGTCAGCTGGTTCAAGTTGTTGCTGCTTCGGCGCATCAGGGAGACCAACTCCTTCAGCTCTGGCAGTTCCAGCTTGACCACATAACCATCCAGCGCCATTTTCCGCAGATAAGCGCTCAAATTCTCTGTCCCGTATTGCTGCATCTTTTGATGGATCAGTTCCAGTTCTTCTGCGGACACCCAAAACAAAACCGGCACATCCCGCTTGCGCTTTGCCATGGTTATCGCTCCGGCTCCCGTTTTTTCGGGGCGGCAGACTTATGGGCGGGCAGCTCCTGTTTGAGCTTATCCCGTACTGAGGGACGGGACGGTTCCAGTTTTTCTCTCTGGGTACGGCTGCGCTGCTGTTCTTCACGCACCAGATCAATAAAGCCATCCAGCACAGCAGGGTGGCTGTTTAAGGCATAACCACAACGGACGGTTTCGGGATTATCATTAGGAATGGTCTTGGCCCATTCTTTGTTGCGTCGGGAGTAACGCCCATCCCAGTCCTGAAGCTGGATCGTGTTAGACAGAACCATGGACACACGCTCCATGCCATAGGTCTCGATCACACCCTTTGCCGCATCGTGGCTGAGATACATTCCGTCGAAGTGCTCCCGCACCGCCGCTTCAATAGATTCCTTGCATTGGCGATTTACATTGTTGGAAGCTCGGTACTGCTCCAGCTCCCCATGTTCTCTCGCATAGGCAGCTGAATGGGGATAGATCGGTGTTGTTCGCAGTTCCTCTTTGGCTCTGCACACATCGTCGGCACGGCTTTCAATGCTGTCCCGGATCACATCCATATAGCCGGTCTCCAGCTTTTCAAAATAGCGGTACACATCCGCCAACGGAGAGGGAGATTCCAAAAGTGCCTGAGCCTGGGTGTCGGTCAACTCCAGTTCCTCCATTGCCATCACGATGTCCTCCCGGACCGTGTACTCATAGGCATGGTTTAAGACTTCTTCCGGGGGCTGGCTTTTCAACCAGTCCCTATATTTTTCCTGCTCAGTGGCCATCTTTTCATAAAGGGCCGTATTCAGATTATTGGTATTCATGTTATCGCACCTCCTCATGCTGTTTTGGTTTCTTGTCTGTACTGCGGGGCGTCGCCGGACGCTTCAGGCTATCCAGCACCGAAGTCCGTGTGCTTTTGGCAACAACAGCCTCGGCGTGTGCCTGTCCCTTTCCGTCGATGTTGAGCAAAGTATCCAGCTCCACCAGACGGGCATTTTTGCTTCGCAGTTCTTCTTCATAAAGGAATGGCTTTCCGACTTCCTCCTTTGCGGCAGCCTGCTGCTGATAGAGGTTATCCAGCTGGGCCTTTGCCGCCTCCAGACGCTGGGGCATCTGGGCGAGGGCATTGTCGATACGGGTAAGATTTCCGCGAGGGTCTGTACCAAGGGTTGCCCTGTGGGTCATCTGTCCTTTCAGCAGGAGCGTATATTCCTGTTTCCAAGCGGAAAATTCCACGGATATGGCATATCCCCGGTAGCTGCCAATCTGCACCGGATCGGAGGTTTTGACCTCCTTGCAGGCATCCAAAAGGGCTGCACCGGCGTTCTCCTTATCGGTCAGCAGATCGCCACGGATTTCCATACCAGCAAAACCGTCCTCCGGGTGCGGGTGCGCTGCCAAAACCTCCAGATCGGATTCAAAGCCCTTGATAAAGCCTTTGTGCTTTTCAATCTCCTCCGGGAAGTATTTGAGCAGCTGGTCCTCCAGACGATATTGCTTGCTCTGGTGGTCGGCTTTCATCAGCTTCAGGCGGGATACCTCCACATCCAAATCCATACGCTCCTTGATGCGGGGATCTCCGGCACACAGAGCCTTGATCTCGGCAAAACTGAGGGCGGTTTCATCCACATCATCGCAGGAGCGCACCGGCGATTTAGAAGTCATGATCTGGCTGATGAATTTTTGCTTATTCTCCACCGTCTGCCAGAGGTATGCGTCAAAGGTTCCTTCGGTCACATAGCGGTACACATGGACAAGAGGATTCTGGTTGCCCTGGCGCTCGATACGGCCCTTGCGCTGGGCAAGGTCTCCCGGTCTCCACGGACAGTCCAGGTCATGAAGTGCCACCAGACGGTCCTGCACATTGGTGCCTGCGCCCATCTTGGCGGTGCTGCCCAAAAGGACACGAACCTGACCGGTACGGACTTTAGAGAACAGCTCCTTTTTCCGCACTTCGGTATTGGCTTCATGGATAAAAGCGATCTGGTCGGCAGGCATCCCCTGAGCAATGAGTTTCTGACGAATATCGTCATATACCGTAAAGACCGGTTCCTGCTCCGGCAGAGGCACAGCGCCTTCCAATGCGTGAAGCAGTGGATTATCCAGCGTTTTCGCCGCCTTGCTTGCAGGAGCTTTTGCCTGCGGTGTAGAAATGTCGCAGAACACCAGCTGGGTCAGCTTGTCAGCTTTGCCATCCCGCCAGATCTGCATGATGTTGTCCACGCACTGATTGACCTTTGTGCCAGGTTCATCCGGCAGCATCTGGTTGACGATTCTCTGATCCAGGCCCAGCTTACGGCCATCCGAGGTAATCTTGAGCATATTGTCCTGGGACGGGTCAACGGTTCCGCTGTGTACCAGCGATGCGCGCTCCGAAAGGGCCTTGACCATTTCCTGCTGATGTTCGGTAGGCTGCGCCACGATGTTGTGGTATTCCACCTCCGGGGTGGGCAGGTTCAGTTGGTCGGCGGTCTTGATGTCCGCCACTTCTTTGAACAGGTTCATCAGCTCCGGCAGATTAAAGAACTTGCTGAATCTCGTTCTTGCCCGGTAGCCGGTGCCTTCCGGTGCCAGCTCCAATGCTGTGACGGTCTCTCCAAATCGGGAAGCCCAGCAGTCGAAGTGGGTCATGTTCAGTTCTTGCAGGCGTTCATACTGAAGATAACGCTGCATGGTGTAAAGCTCGGTCATGGAGTTGCTGACCGGGGTTCCGGTGGCAAAGATAACGCCACGGTTTCCGGTAATCTCGTCCATGTAGCGGCACTTGGCGAACATATCGCTGGACTTTTGGGCATCGCTGGTGGAGAGACCTGCTACATTCCGCATTTTGGTGTATAAAAACAGGTTTTTGTAGTTGTGTGCCTCGTCCACAAACAAACGGTCCACACCCAGCTGCTCGAAGGTTACCACATCGTCTTTTCGCCCCTCGGCTTGCAGCTTTTCCAGTCTGGCTTCCAGAGACTTTCTGGTACGCTCCAGCTGCTTGACGGTAAAACGCTCGCCGCCGCTGGCCTGTACCTCTGCAATCCCCTCGGTGATCTCGTCGATCTGTTCATAGAGAAGCCGTTCCTGACGCTCCCGGCTGATGGGGATACGCTCAAACTGGCTGTGTCCCATGATAATGGCATCATAATCACCCGTCGCAATACGAGCGCAGAACTTCTTTCGGTTATGGGTCTCAAAGTCCTTTTTTGTGGTGACTAAGATATTGGCGGAAGGATAGAGACGCAGAAACTCCGACGCCCACTGCTCGGTCAGATGGTTTGGAACCACAAAGAGAGATTTCTGGCACAGTCCCAGGCGTTTGGCTTCCATCGAAGCAGCTACCATTTCAAAAGTTTTGCCTGCGCCTACTTCATGTGCCAACAGGGTATTACCGCCATACAGCACATGGGCGATGGCGCTTTTCTGGTGTTCCCGCAGGGTAATGGCCGGGTTCATGCCGCCAAAAGTGATATGGCTGCCATCATACTCGCGGGGACGGGTAGAGTTCATTTCTTCGTTGTACTGGCGCACCAAAGTCTGGCGGCGCTCCGGGTCTCTCCAGATCCAGTCCCTAAAGGCTTCCCGGATCGCCTGCTGTTTTTGAGCCGCCAGGGTGGTCTCCTTGGCGTTCAGCACGCGGCGCTCTTTTCCGTCTGCGTCCTCTATGGTGTCATAGATACGGACATCCCGCAGGTTCAGGCTGTCCTCCAAAATCTTGTAGGCATTGGCACGACTGGTCCCATAGGTGGTATAAGCTGCCACATCGTTGTAGGATACAGAAGATTTCCCCTTGATCTGCCATTCAGCAGTAAAGGAGGAATAGTTGACCTCGATACTGCGCTGGAGATAAAACGGGGTATTAAAGGTCTCATACATAAACTGCTGGATGTACTCTTTGTCGATCCAGGTAGCGCCCAGACGCACCTCGATCTCCGACGCATCCAGGTCTTTGGGCTGGGCGGCGGTAAGAGCTTCCACATTGACTGCATAAACCGGGTCCTGCTGTGCCGCCCGTTGCGCCTGACGCAGTTTGCGGCGTACATTGCCGGAGAGGTATTCATCAGCAGTCACATAATGGGGTGTGCCGTCTTTCTCCAGCTGTCCCGGTACACGGAAGATTACGCCTTGCAGCTCTCCGGCCAGTTCTTCTTTTGTTTTTCCGGTAAGCTGGCTCATATAGTCCATATCCACGCAGGCTTTTTCCGAGATGGACACCGCCAGTGCTTCACTTGCCGTATCCACCACAGCCACCGCCTGATGGGGCTTGATGGTCCGCTTGGTGAACATATCTGCCTTGCGTTCCAGCTTTCCGTCCTCGTCGATGACTTCCAGCGCACAGAGCAGGTAATAGGAAGAATCGTCTGCATAGGCCAGACGGTTTGCACGGTCATTGATGAGACCGTATTTGGAAGAAAAGCTGTCATAGAGACTGTTCAGTTCCGCCTGCTTCTCCCGAATGGTGCTGTCCGGAACCGCTGCATCCATCTGAAGGTCGATCAGTTCCTGCACACAATCACGCAGTCCCACAAGACCTTTTACGCGGGCTTCGGCGGTGGCGTTGAGGTCAGGGCGCACCATACGGCTGTTTTCCCGGTAGTACACCTGCCCGTCTACAATGGCATAGGAATAGTTCTTCACATTGGGGTCGGCAGGAATGGAGGTGTCAATAGCTTCGCCTTCGCCCAGCTCCGGCAGCTCTGCCTCCTGATAAGTGCCATGAATGTACTTCACAGCATCATGCAGCTGGTCGGAAAGCTCCAGTCCCTCGATAGGGTTCACGGTGTAGTCCATACCATGAGCAGTGCTTACCGGCTCCTGTCTGCCCAGCACCATTTCCGGGTGGTCGATAAAATACCGGTTGATGGCAAATCCGTCCTCCGTCTGTCCGGTTTGAGTCCATTCCGGCACGATGTCCAGCGGGCGGTCCCGCTTTTGGAGGAAGATGATGTCCGATACCACCTCGGCACCGGCATTCTTTTTGAACGCGTCATTAGGCAGACGGATAGCTCCCAGCAGCTCGGCACGCTGGGCAAGATAGCGGCGCACGGTGGAATCCTTGGCGTCCATGGTATATCGAGAGGTCACAAAAGCTACCACGCCGCCGGGACGCACCTGGTCGAGTGCTTTGGCGAAAAAGTAGTTGTGGATGCTGAAATTCAGCTTGTCATAGGCTTTATCTCGAACCTGATACTGGCCGAAAGGCACATTACCAATGGCAAGGTCATAGAAATCTCGCCTGTCGGTGGTCTCAAACCCGGCCACGGTGATGTCGGCCTTGGGGTAGAGCTGCTTTGCAATCCGTCCACTGATGGAATCCAGCTCAACGCCATACAGACGGCTGTTTCGCATTTCTTCCGGCAGCATACCGAAGAAATTGCCCACACCGCAGGACGGCTCCAGGATGTTGCCGGTTTCAAAACCCATGCGGCCCACGGTCTCATAGATGGCCCGGATTACCGTGGGACTGGTGTAGTGCGCGTTGAGGGTGGAACCTCTGGCGGCGGCATATTCCTCCGGGGTCAGCAGTTCTTTTAGCTGGGCATACTCTAAAGCCCATGCCGGTTTCTCCGGGTCAAACGCATCAGAGAGACCGCCCCAGCCCACATATCGAGAAAGAACCTCCTGCTGTTCGGGGCTTGCCTGCTGTCCGGCAGCTTCCAGCTCTTTCAGCAAACGAATCGCATTGACATTTGCCTGGAACTTGGCTTTCGGACCGCCTTCGCCCAAATGCTCATCGGTAATGCGGAAGTTTTTTGCATTGCGGCGCAGGTTAGCCTTGTATTCCTCATAAGATGCTTCCTCGGCAGCTTTGGCATTGGGGAAGGTCTGCCACTGGCCATTGACCTGAATGGAAACCGGGTGTTCATCCAACACTTCCTCAAAGGTTTTCTCCGGCTCAGTCACAGGGGCTGGTGGCTCCGGCTCCTCGATATGCAGTCGTTCCACCACCACATCATAAGGCAGATTGTTCTTATCGCCCGGATAGACGGCCATGGTCTCGGAATGGAAGGTCGGGGATTCGGTAGCCGGTTGGGGCTGTTCCTGTCCAAAACCGTCCTGCTGACGGGCATACATCCCGCGCAGCAAAGGCGCAACCTCATCCCAGCGGAAATACAGCATAGCCAGACGCTTTTCCTCTGCATCCATGACTTCCAGCTCTATGCCCTGTGCCGTGGTACGGTAATCGGCAATATCGCCGGTCTCCAGATTCAGTGTCTCAATCTCACCGGAATAGGCTCTGCTCAGCCAGTAGGCGATCTCGCTGTTGCTCCTGCCGGATTGCAGCAGCGTGGAAATCTGCTTTTTATCCGCTTCATCCATCAGTCCATGAGCCAATACATCCCGCAAGTCCTGATCTGCCTTGTCCGGGTCAATAGGAAGAAACTCGGTATAGTAAGCATTGCGGCGGTCTGCCCGAAGCAGCTGCTCGAACTGTTCTTTGCGCTCTGCCCGGTAGATGGGATATACCATCCCGGTGGGCAGAAGCTGTACGGTGTCCTCCCGCAGCTCTGTGATCTGATAGGCGTCATCCTCGATATACACGGTATCGCCCACGGCATAGACCGGGGCGGCTGGGTCATAGGAGGTTCTTTGCGGAATTGGGCGGCGAACTGCGTCATATTCCTCATCGGAAATGGAAACTTCGGAAGTCTGCTCTGTCTCGGCATCTGCGATCTGCTCGGCATCTGACATCACCTGTTGGATAAACGGGGCATTGTCCAGTTTTTCCGGGTCTGCCACCTGGCCGTTGACGATCCCTCTTTCCTCCAGAGCTTCCCGGATGGCGATGGGGTCGATGTTGTCAAAACGGTTCTGTTCTTCTTCGGTATAGAACCGGTCCTCCTGAATGAGCTGGGCAATCCGGCGCTGTACCTTCGGCCAGGGCAGCTGCGTTTCCTCCGGGCTGCCGGCACGGACAACGAACAGGCTGTTGCTGTTACTGCCGCCGTATTCCTGAGCCAGCCATGCGGCGGTATCTTTTTCTCTTGCATGGTCTTTCATATAGCGGACAACAGCGTGTTTACTCTCGATATTGCCGTTCCATGCACAAAGGGCAGTATCAATATCTTCCTGAGAAAGAGGGCGCAGAAGCTCATGGAGCTTTGGATAGGTCTCGTCGATCACTTCCCGGTGTAAACGCTGACGGAACTCCGGCACATCCGAATAGAGTCGGATCAGCTCCATATCCTTAGAACCAAGAACCGCACGGCGCACAGCGGCATTGCCCTCGATGACAGCATTTTCACGGTCAGAATGCCCACAGGCATTGCGGTATGCGGCATCCTCGGAAATAGCGGCAGTCACCACAGGCTTATACTGCTCAAACTGCTCCCCAAGGGTAGGCTTTAGCGTTTCTTCCTCCATCTCCGGCTGCTGGGCTTGAATGGCATCTTCTTCGGCCAGTTCCTGTTCAGACTGGATTTTGTCATACTGCGCCTGTTCCTGTTCGGTAAGATAGCGGTCTTTCTGGACAAGTGAGGTAATGCGCTTGGCAACCTTTTCCCAGTTCAAGTGAACATCCGGGCAGTCCTGCTTTTTATAGTGCAGTCCTTTCCCATCGTGATCTTCGCCGCTGTGTGTTGCGCCGGACAGGGCATGAGAGCGTCCGCCAATGCCATACTCGTCTTTGAGGAATCTCACTTTCTCCTTATCCGTATGGTTTGCCATGAAGAACGCATAGATACGGCCTTTTCCTCCGGCGAAACTGCTGCCGCCGGTCATAGCGGCGTCGATCTCATCCTCGGTAATAAAGTGCTGGACGGTTGGCACTTGGGAAAGCTCTGAAGAAAAGGTCCTGCGGGGCAGGTCAAGGTCCTTCAGGTTCTCCCAGATCTCCCTCGGTCTATGATAGTGAAAACGCAACAGGTCACGGTCCTGCTGATAGGCAGTCCAGAAGGCGGCGTATTCTTCCTTGAGGGTCTGGCGGAAAGCCGGGTCACTCAGCTGCTCCGTCAGGCGGCGGGTCTCCTCCGGGAAACCATTGCCTTTGATCTCTGACAGGCAGGACAAATATCCGTCTTTTCTGGCGTCCTCACTGAGATCGTGATACAGATGCCAGAGCTTTTCCGAGAGGAGGGAGCGTTCATAGCCTGCCGCTTCTGCAAGCTCCACATTGGAGGCAAACTGGCCGCTCTCCAAAAGCTCCCCGATACGCTCTGCGGCGCTCTCCCAGGAAATGACCTGGGCAGACCTGTCATAACGGACAGACTTCCCATGGGAAAGATGGATACCATCCTCGGCATACCATGCGCTCACACTGCCAA
>ENA-OPMZ01000038-OPMZ01000038.1-human-gut-metagenome-genome-assembly--contig:-NODE-38-length-15305-cov-3.139869_pt1:0-10000 | contig 15305 bp, 14 predicted proteins | sample MGYA00241533_ERZ501763 | MGnify/ENA primary metagenome ERZ501763 (study PRJEB25962, sample SAMEA2042559) | human gut metagenome | biome: human gut; feature: human-associated habitat; material... | reverse complement strand
GGGTGGGCCTACTTTTGTGGCATTTTTACTTTTTCTTGAATTTCTTTACTATGGACTCCCTTATGTTCCCCAACCTTTTCTGACACTTGATCGAGGGTCCCTTGACCTCCCAGCCAAAATTTTCATCCCGACAATTTTTCGCCAGACCTCGACCCTCTCCAAATCTTTTCATATTCCGAATTCGTGCTACCCTTATGTTGGTCTTTCTTCCCATAGAATATTTTGGGGGGTTTAGTTTTTGAAATTTTTACACTTCCCATGGTACACTTGGTGGGAAGTCTAGGGACTGAGGAGGGAAGCAAGGTTGGAGGGTACTGATGGGTCCTATGGTAAGTGACTTTGGGGTGAGGTAGTCAGAATGGACTGAGCGTTGGAATGTAAGTTAGGCTTATGTTCCTCTTTCTTATTAACTAGGTTTTGATAGGGGTTAATATTTTGTGCACCATTATTTTGTATGGACCCACTCAGTACATGAGGAGGGAAGCAAGGTTGATGGTCCATTGGACCCTCCCATACAAAATGACTTTGGGTCGACCTCTTCCAAATTCAAAACCCTTACAAATTCCAACTGAGGACAACTCCCTCTTCCTTTCCCTTTCACCCTTTTCGGACTTTGTGTTTTTCAAATTTTTCACAAACTCCATTTCCATAGTAAGTCCACCCTAGTCTCTACGGACTGAGGAGGGAAGCAAGGTTGATGGACATTGGACTCTACCATTAGACCTCACCCCAAAACTCGACCTCTTCCAAATTCAAAACCCTTTCAAATCCATACTGAGGACACTTCCCTCTTTCTTATTTTGCATTCTTCCCAACTTTGACATTTTTCAAAATTTCGCAAAGTCCACTCCCATAGTAAACTTGACCCACTCTCTGTGGACCACCAACCTACTGAGTCACTCGGTCCACAGGAGGGTACTATAGGACTTGTGTACAATTTCGACCTCGTCCAAATTCAAAACCCTTTCAAATTCCAACTGAGGACAACTCCCTCTTACTAACCATGAAACCCTTTTCACACTTTTCATTTTTCAAAAATTCGCAATCTTTCCATACTACCCACTCAGTACTTGAGGAGGGAAGCAAGGTTTGTGGACATTGGAGCCTCCTATGGCTACTCTCCTGAGGGATGCCCCAATGATTCCATCTCCCGTTCTGACCCTATGTCCCATAAGGTTTGGGGGGTTGTCATCCATTTTGACAAGTTACCGTTGACTACTTTGACAAGTTCACAGTGCAGTGCAGTGCATTGCACAGCATTGCACAGCCTTCAACCCTAACCCTTTCAGCAAGGCGAATTGCACGCCTTCTCGCTCCCACTTCAAAACATTCTTTGCTCCTTTTCCATTCACGAAACTCCTCCCATTCGCCCCAAACACACACCATTCAATTCTCCTCTTTGAGCCCTTTCCAACCAACATCATAACGGAGGGATCGGTGGAAGTCGCGATTGCATGATGCACAGCATGTCTCGACTTTCACTTTCGATCCTCACCCCCTTTCAGCCCCAACCTCCCCCTACCTAGTGCTACAACTCTACACCCTCATATTGCCAAGTCATGGGAAGTGTTCAATCTATTTGACAAGTTGAAGGTTCGTTGGTAACTACCTAGACTCCTACAGTTCGTCACTTTGATCAATTTGCTACTTTGCGAACTGGGTTTGGCTTCGTGTTTGCTGAAACCCCGACATATGCACCATTTTCAGATGCGGCCTTTTGAGATCTGTTCAATTCTCTACTTCGTTTTGAGAGATGGGGGTAATCGCAGATCACGATTTCGGCAATCACTTGTTGCCATGAAGCCATATGGAGGGTGATGTTAGCTGACATCATTTCACTTCCAACGGACCTGTTTGGGACTCATAAGGAGGGCTGAGGAGGTGAAAAAGGATGTGTTTCCAATTGTGTTCCTTGTGTTCCTTTGTGTTTCTGCTTCGCCCTTTCCCCCACTAACTCTCCTAAAGGAGTACTCTTCAACGCACATGTGCAACACAATGTTGCATGGTTGGTTGTGTCAGAAATCGAGGCGTATCTTGAGCGTATCTTTCTCAGTTATGTGCATTTTGCCTCGATTCGGAGTCATACCATTCTTCAGTGATCTCTCATCATGTTGCAAGTGTCATGGACATGTCATGGACATGTCATGGACATGCATGTTGCATGATGCATGCATGATGCCTGCATGTGCATCATCTCATGACATGTCATGCCATCATCCCAACATCCATTATTCACCATTAGGCATCCAACCCAACTCAACTGACCACTCCTAGTCACCCATACACCATCTCCCTCAAGTCAAAAATGACCCTCTCCTCAAGTGGATCAGTTAATTTCAAACGCGAATATCTCGATGAGGAAGCGAGCTAGAGGCTTCAAATTTGGACAGGAGAGAGAGGACCGTGCGCTCTTTCATTTTGGGTCGCGGCCTGAACAGGCGATTTGTCACTGCCGCTCTAAGCGAGGCGGCGCCTCGGCTTCGCCTCGGCTTCGCCTCGCTAAGGCGGCGCCAAATCGCGGGGCGTGCTTGGTCGCGCATGCGCGCCCTGCGCACGCTCTAGGAGTACCCCCGTAACCCCAATGGGGTTTTCAAGTCCCTTTTTCTCCCCCTCTTCTCCTCCTCTCTCCTTTCTTTCCCTTCTCTCTTCTCTTTCTCCCCCCTTCCCATGCCTCATGGCCTTAGGCCTATACTAGGAGGAGATAGCCTAGTACAATACAGTGTTTAGAGGATTGAGAGGTGTTTGTTTTCTCTTTCTTCTCCTTCTAGCGGTCCGCAGGACGCTCCAGAAAACGGAGAAGACAGATCCGATAGAAGACAGACGCATGCGTGAAGGTGACCCTTTCACCCACCACCCTCACTTCAGTGAGGGGATGTCCCACCCGTCAGGGTGAGCATGCCATCAGCCTTCCACCCGAACACCATCGCAACCCCCGCCACACTCCATTGTTCGCGTGTTGACGCAAGAACGCACGCTTCGACTAGGCAGTCTCCTTCCATGAAGCATGAAGGGAGAAGAGAAGGAGTGAGTCCAGCCTTCCATGGACTCAGCAGGGAAAGAAAGGGGAATGACAGGGGAGTCGTCATTCCTCTGTGCAGACTGCCCCGTCAGGGGCGGTCTGGACCCTTTCTGACAGTTCGTCAGAGCTGCTGACAGCTTTGTTTGAGCTGCTGACAGCTCGTCAGAGCTGTTCAGAGAGGGTTGTATTAGTAATAAGAGTAAGGGTGGATGGTTCTGCAAGCCCCGCAGGGCCGCTCTGGAGAGGTGTGATGGTGTGTGGTTGTGTGATGTCATGTCATGTCTTCATGGTTACTCACTTGATTCCATGCATTCGGACATGTCACGTGACATGACACTTCCCTCAGATGGCCTTCCACACCCAGGGGTTCCCAATGGTTCCCAATGGATCCCAAAGGATCACACTCCACACACTCATGAGTCGGAGAGAAAGGCCTTCCTCTTTCACTCCATCCTCATGCCCTAGCTCACTTCCCACCCTCTCCTTTCGTGTCGCTCTTTCTCTTGTTGCTGCTGCTCTTGCTGCTATTCCTGTGAGATGGTTCCGATCTCATCTCACTCTTCTCGCTCTTTGGGATCCATGCTTTGGGAGTTGTGGAGACTGTCTTGAGACTGTCTTGAGACTGTCTTGAGACTGTCTTGAGACTGTCTTGAGTCTCTCTTGAGTCTCTCTCGAGGATCCAGGGGTTCTGAGGGTACCCCCTAGGGTTCCTAGGTCTCCACAATGTACCCCATAGGGTACTCCACATGGTATCCACATGGTATCCCATAGGGTATCCATAGGGCGCCTTCCATACCCTTGGATCCCTACTTGCCTCAGATGGCCTTCCACACCCAAGGCTTTGCTTCGTCCTCGCAGCACACAGCCCATCTCCTCTCAGCGACTCTCCACCTAAAAGTACAAACCCATCTCAAAATGAATGTTTCACCAAGTTATGTCGCCCCAATCATCCCACCCATTCGGTGTCATCGGTCACTTCAAATCCTTGTTCTAGCCCACACTCACTGTGTTGTCTCACAGTATAAGTCCTCTCAGCGACACCCAAGCAAAAGGTCAAAGCCATCTCAAAATGATTGTCTCATCATTCTAGACACCCCAAGTATCCCACCCATTTCACTTCATCGCCCAACTCAAATCCTTGCTCTAGCCCACCCATTCAGTCTTCCCAACAAGGTTAAGTCCTCTCAGCGACACCCAAGCCAAAACAAGAACCCATCTCAAAATGAATAACTCGCCAAGTTAGACACCCCAAGTATCCCACCCATTTCACCTCATGTCCCATGAAACGCCACTCATCCAACCCTCAAATCCCCTCACTTCACCCACCTCCCCTCCATTCACCCACTTCCCATCCCATCTCATACGACTTACACTACGCTAACACCACACCTTCTATTTTCCTTAGCCGAGATAAGCATATGTGTGAGGGTTAGGGCTAGGAATACCCATTTCGATCCATTCACCAAGCTAAATCTCAATTCCTCGTTGGACAGAGCCAACTCGAACACGTACAATCCTTGGGAAATGATAAGTCGTCTGCAAACGATCGCCCAGACAGTGCCATTTGATTTATTGTTCTACTCATAGGTCTCCATGATTCCAAAGAACCACGTATTCTTCCTCAAATCATCACTGCCTCCCTTTTGCAAGGGAATCATCGTATGACTTCAGCTAGGCTCCAGGTTTAGAGGCTTTCAACCCTACGCCAAAGCACCGCCCGTTCGGACCACTAGCTACTCAACTAAGTCCATTCATGAAGGGTGCAACTAACGGTTCCTCTCGTACTAAGTTAGATTACTGTTACGATAATCGCTTCATCAGTAGGGTAAAACTAACCTGTCTCACGACGGTCTAAACCCAGCTCACGTTCCCTATTAATGGGTGAACAATCCTACATTTGTAATATGCTGCTGTTACTTGATAGGAAGAGCCGACATCGAAGAATCAAAAAGCGACGTCGCTATGAACGCTTGGCCGCCACAAGCCAGTTATCCCTGTGGTAACTTTTCTGACACCTCTAGCTTAAAACTTCAAATATCTAAAGGATCGATAGGCCATATTTTCGTAGTTTGTATTCATACTGAAAAGCAAAATCAAATGAGCTTTTACCCTTTTGTTCTACATAAGATTTCTGTTCTTATTGAGCTCATCTTAGGACACCTGTGTTATTCTTTAACAGATGTGCCGCCCCAGCCGAACTCCCAACCTAACACTGTTTCCCACGTGGTTCACTCTTACAAGTTTAAGGCTTTAACAAGTCAAAAAGACTCATTACCATCTCATGGAATAAGTAAAACAACATTAAGAGTAGTGGTATTTCAGGATCGAATTGCTTCTCCCACCTATGCTACACCTCTCAAGTCATTTCACAATGTCAGACTAGAGTCAAGCTCAACAGGGTCTTCTTTCCCCGCTGGATAATTTGTGCCCGTTCCCACAACTGTTGGTTCGCTGAGTGATAATTTGGGACAGTGAGAACCTCATAGCTCCGTTCATGCAGGTCACTAATTAAGTGACGAGGTATTTCGCTACTTTGATAAGAGTCATAGTTACCCCAGCTATTTACCGGCGCTTAAATGGATTAATCCAGTTTAACAAACACAGCACTGAGCAGGATTCATGTCACGTTTATTACTTATAAAGGTATGACGCGACACTAAGTTTTTATTAAACAGTTGGGCTCTCCTTGTAACTATCGGTTCTGATTTCCATCAGAGCCAAGCTTTATCCCGAAGTTACAGCTCTAATTGGCCGAATTCCCTAAATTACCATTACTCAATGGCCAGAAGCTACTCACCTTGGAGACCTGATGCGGTTATCGGTACGATTAAATTAATTTTTGAAAAAATAAACTTATCGTTTCATGGATCATTTAAATAGCCGTTATTATAATCGAAATTATAATTTTACTAAATTAAAACTTTATTCTCCAGTTAACCTGTTTCTTAAGTTTTAATTAAAAAGTTATATAGGAAAGAAATCCCTATTAAACAGTATTTAATTGATGGAAATAAGTTTAAAAAAATGTCACCATTTAAAAATTAATTTTAGTTATGAAATATCATTCATATTCCCTTTCTCTAAATTTAATTTGATTAGGATCGACTAACTCTGGGTCCGTTTAAGTTGCCCAGAAACCCTACTCCTCATCAGCCCCCAGGAGATTAACCTGGATAATCGCTACTTCAATTAGGATCTGTAATAGATATCTTTCAATTCAATTTTACAATTAAAAATTCTCTAAGATATCCACATCCCCCTACTTTTAAAATTTTTAAATAATTTTAATGTATAATATCGGTATTACTATATGCGCCATTCATTTTCAAGGCCAGAGTATTCGGCGGGGGAGTTTTAACACACTCATTAACGGATACCTGCTTTTAGGGGCACCGACCCGCTGTCTAAATACATGGACTCTTTTAATGGTTTCATTGTTAGTAAATTTAGGCACCTTATTTATACGTTAGGTTCATCCCTTTTCGCCATGACCGCTTACCGGTCAGAGCCCACTTATAACATATATTTAAATAAAAAATTCCTATTAGGTAATTTTTTATATCAAGAACGTTCGAAGTTTGGAAATAAGTTGCAGAACCGTAGTTCCACTACACCTCTACCCATTTCTCTACTATCCTTAACTATTTAAAAATGTTACAGCTATCCTGAGGGAAACTTCGGAGGAAACCAGCTATTAGGAGGTTCGATGAGTCTTTCGCACCTATACCTACATAAAGCAAATGATTTGCACATCAATAACGCCAACGATCTTCCATCAGAGTTTCCCCTGACTTCAATCTTTGCAGGAATAGTTCACCTCCATTCGGGTTTTGACTTAAATACTCTATAGCCATGTTAAAAAACCAGTTAATTTCTTTTCGCCTTTTTTAAAAAATTACTTTAAAAGTTAAAGACTCGTATTTAAGTAAAACTCCCTAATCCGTGTTTCAAGACGGGCGCATTAAAGAAATGCGAAAACCTAGACAAGTTCAGGCGCTTTTAATTCTCCGTTTAGGAGTTCTTTTCATCTTTCGTTCACACTACTTGTATGCTATCGGTCTCTTTACAATATTTAGCTTTAGATGGGGTGTACCACCTATATTAAGGCAGCATTCTCAAGCTACCCGACTCTTTAATTCTAATTCCCATGCTTGAAATTTTAAATAACGAGACTATAACTCTTTATAGTTATGAATTCAATCATAATTTATAAAAATTTCAATGAGTTTAGAAAATCACATGACTTTAAATTATAAAAATTTAAAGTTTAGATTATTGAGCTTTACTCTCTTCGGTCGCACTTACTAAGAGTATCCTAGTTAGTTTATTTTCCTCCACTTATTGAGATGCTTCAGTTCAGTGGGTTTTCCTATATAAACAAGAACCTTTAAAAAAAAATATTTTAAATTTTTTTCACATTTTTTAAAAAAAAAATGATTAATAAATTAAAATAGGTTACTTATAAATATATGTATTTAATAATTAAAAATCATTAAATACGCAATGTGCATTCAAAGATCGAACTTATCACAAATTAAGCAATTCTAGCCGCTTATCACATTATGCAACGTTCTTCATCGTGTAAAGAGCCAAGACATCCGTTGTCTAAGGTCTAAAATTTTTAAAAAAAAAATTTAATTTTATGTATATGTTTTTAAAATTTAAAAAAAAATTAATGTTTGTATTTTTTAAAAACTAAACTGATCCAACGGCAGGTTCACCTACCGTTACCTTGTTACGACTTCTCCTTCCTCTAAATAACGTGATTTAATCACCTTTTCATTTAAAAAATGATCTAATGATTTCACCGAGTCATTCAATCGGTAGGAGCGACGGGCGGTGTGTACAAAGGGCAGGGACGTATTCAACGCGCGTTGTTGACACGCATTTACAAGGGATTCCTGGTTCATGATAATGATTACAATTATCAATCCCAACTACGTTATATATTAACAGAGTAGCTATGAAATCTTTAAAAAAAAAGATAATCTATCGATTTAGCAAACCTCTTTGATTATAACATTGTAGCGCGCGTGCAGCCCAGAGCATCTAAAGGACATCACGGACCTGTTATTGCTACCATCTTCCTCCTGCTTAGACGCAGGGAGTCCCAATTAGAAAATAAATTATTTTAATAAAAATATTTATATATTTAATTGGTGATAATCTCGCTCGTTATCTGAATCAACGCTAGACAGGTCAACCCACGCACCACCAACGGCCATGCACCACCAAAAATCATATCCTGAAAGACCTATAGCCTGATCAGTCATTAAAAATATCTGGTCCTGGTAAGTTTTCCCGTGTTGATTCAAATTAAGCCACAAGCTCCACCCCTGGTGTGCCCTTCCGTCAATTCCTTCAAGTTTCAGCCTTGCGGTCGTAGTTCCCCCAGAGCCCATGAACTATGATTTCTCCTATGGTACTGCTTTTATTAAAAAAAACAAAACCTTGTCGGCATAGTTTAAGGTAGGAACTACCCGGGTCTCTGATCCGGTTGGATACTCCTACTCTCGCCCTTGATCGATAGAAATACACTTGATAGATGCTTTCGCCTTCGTTTCTCTCTCATGGGTCAAAACATTTCGCTGTTCGCCATGAAATAGATCTATCCCCGATTATTCTCTTTGATATTACTTGTTAAATTAATTAAAATTTAAAAAGTAAAAATTTCATACTGCGCTAAATCATTCAATAAAGAAAATTACTTTAAGCGTTCTGATTTGTTCACAGTGAACGTTTTTATAAAATAAAAACTAAATTTTAATTTAAAAAATTTAAATTAAAATAATTCAGACTACGAGCGTTTTAACTACAACAATATGGGAGCAAACTTGCAGAGCTGGAATTACCGCAGCTGCTGGCACCAGACTGGCCCTCTGCTAGGTTACAATATACTGGAAAAGTATATTCCTATATAATAAGGAAAATTCCTTAATTATAACTGGTCATTACCACCTCCGATAGTCTCGAGTGGGTAAGTTTCGCGCCTGCTGCTACCCGTGGATATAGTCGCTATCTCTCAGGCGCCTTCTCCGGCAGTACGACGGTAACCGCCCGTTACCCGTGATAGCTTACTTAGGTAAAGACCCTAAGTACTGGCCTGATAGGTCACTCATTCGATTGGATTACCTATTAAAAGGTATTAAAAATAATCTGATTTAATTTAAGATTATTAAAATTTCATGTATTAGCACGAGAATTACTCCTGCTATCCATTTAAAATTTTTAAAAAATTGTTTCCAAGTAGATTATGAGTGTGTTAATGAGCTATTCGCAGTTTAGTTACCTGAACTTACACTTGCATGGCTTAATCTATGACCATAGTGTGCTTCCTTGGCAGGATCAACCAAGTATAAAAAAATTTAAAAAAAAATTTGAATATCTTTTTTAAAATTTTTATTTTTTTTTATTTATCATTGAATTATATGATAAATGTATTTGTTATAAAAACAAATTAGTTGATTAGATTATAGTAATATTATTTTAAATAGTAATCATTTTTAACTTAAAATTAAAAACTTTAGCCTATTGATAACATTTAGAGGGATTCTCCCATTTAAGATAAAGGTATAAATGTTACCTAATATACTATGTCTCCTATCATATAGATAAAAACTACCCCGTTTTTTCAGAGTAATAATTTTCAATAAAAAGAACTTTCTAAAAATTTTAATTTTAACGCATGTAAATTTTAATTTTTTTAAAAATTTACCTATCCTTAATTTTTTTGCCTTATTTTTAATAAAAAATTGAATTTTAAGGCATGTAATTTTAAAATTCTTATTTTTTAAAATTTTCAATTCTTATCTGGTTTGATGCATTAAAATTTTATTACAAAATTATTAAATTGATATTTTAATCTTAAATATTTTAAATTTAATTTAGAAAATATTTACTTCAATTGATGTATTTTTAATTTATTTAATTGATAATTTTTATAAATGTTTTAGATATTTCTAAAAAATTAATTTAAAATTC
>ENA-OPMZ01000028-OPMZ01000028.1-human-gut-metagenome-genome-assembly--contig:-NODE-28-length-17080-cov-1.301322_pt1 | contig 17080 bp, 9 predicted proteins | sample MGYA00241533_ERZ501763 | MGnify/ENA primary metagenome ERZ501763 (study PRJEB25962, sample SAMEA2042559) | human gut metagenome | biome: human gut; feature: human-associated habitat; material: faeces... | reverse complement strand
CATGGTCGCCCGGTGCAAGGGATTTGTCTGCCACCCTCTGTGTCATGAGAAATGCACCAACAGGCACGCCACAGCCGAGTGCCTTCGCACAGGTCATGATATCAGGCTTCACATCATAGTTCTGCCATGCGAACATCTCGCCACTTCTGCCCATGCCGCACTGTATCTCGTCAAGAATAAGAAGAATATCCTTTTCATCACAGAGAGCTCTCACTCCCTCGATAAACTCCTTCTTTGCCGGATAAATACCGCCCTCACCCTGAATAGTTTCCATAATAATGGCGCAGGTTTTGTCTGTCACCTGAGCCTTAACGCTCTCTAAATCATTGAAATCAGCAAATTTAACGCCCGGCATAAGTGGCTCAAACGGCTCCTGATAATGTGCATTGCCGGTGACAGAAAGCGCTCCGATGCTTCTTCCGTGGAAGGAATGGTTCATGGCAATTATCTCATGACCTGCATGGCCGTCTCTTGTAAAGGCATATTTCTTTGCAGCCTTGATAGCGCCCTCAATAGCCTCTGTACCACTGTTGGTAAAGAAAATACGGTCCATTTTGCTTGCCTTAAGCACCTTGTCTGCCGCCTCGATGACAGGCGCATTGTAGTAAAGGTTTGATGTATGTAAAAGCTTATCAACCTGTGCCTTTAATGCCTCCTTGTGGTGCTCATTGCTGTAACCAAGTGCACATACAGCTATTCCTGCGGCAAAGTCCAGATATGCATTGCCGTCTGTATCATAAAGATGTACTCCCTCGCCGTGATCGAGTACAAGTGAAAATCTGTTGTAGGTATGAAGCAGTTCCTTTTCTGCCTCATCAATGTATGACTGTTTATCCATATTATTGCTCATTGTTAAATTTCTCCTCCGAATCTCCAAGAATAGCTGTTCCGATTCCTCTGTTTGTGAATATCTCAAGCAGTAAGCAGTGTGCGATACGTCCATCAAGAATATGAACTCTTGAAACTCCGTTATCGATGGCATCTATGCAGTTGTTGAGCTTAGGAAGCATGCCTCCGCCGATAAAACCATCACCTATAAGCTTCTTTGCATCTGAGACTGTAAGTTCTGAAATAAGTGTATTCTTATCTGAAGGATCCTTGTATACACCCTCGATATCTGTGAGGAACGCAAGCTTTTCTGCTGAAACTGCTCTGGCGATAGCACATGCTGCATCATCTGCATTGATATTGTATGTATTGTATTCGTCATCAAGACCGATTGGACACACGATTGGAAGAAAATCCTTCTCGAGCAGGTCATAAAGAATTTTTGGATTGACATCAGTGATTTCACCTACAAAGCCTATATCCTCTCCGTTTGAATACTTTTTCTTTACCTTTAAGAGGCCGCCGTCCTTGCCGCTCACTCCGACAGCCTGCACACCAAGCTCCTCAACGAGTGTGACGAGAGATTTGTTTACCTTATTCAGTACCATCTCGGCAATCTCCATTGTATCGGCATCAGTCTTTCTGAGTCCGTTTACAAATACAGGCTCCATGCCGACCTTTCCTACCCATTTGCTGATTTCCTTGCCTCCGCCGTGTACGATGATAGGCTTGAAGCCGACCAGCTTAAGAAGTGTAACATCCTGGATCACCTGCTTTTTAAGCTGTTCATCAACCATTGCAGAGCCGCCGTACTTTACAACGATAATCTTTCTGTTAAATCTCTGTATATACGGAAGTGCCTCTATGAGCACCTGTGCCTTTTCCATTACCTGTTCCATGTTCTTATCTGCCATTGTACTGCTCCTTATTTGTTAAATCTTGTTATATTTTCTTCGTTAAGTGTGAAATCATAGTAGTTTAAGTCTTCTCTGAATGTCCATCCCTCTTCCTTCCAGAAGTGGTTGCCCAGCTCATTCACCTTGAATGCTATGATTGACACCTTGTTGATATGCTCTGCCTGAAGCGCTCTCATGCAGGCAACCACCATGCTCTTTCCGATGCCGCACTTCCTGTAATGCTCATCCACGCATACATGATACAGGCAGCCTCTTCTGCCATCGTGTCCGCAGAGTATCGCTCCAACTATCTTTCCATCTTCTACCGCTACAACACTCGTAGTCGGATTTCTCTTAAGAAATCTAAGAACTCCCTCTCTCGAATCGTCAATAGAACGGATTCCAAAGCCGTGGATGGTCTGCCAGAGGCTGTACACCTCGTCATAGTCATCTATCGTCATAACCCTTATTTCATATTTATTCTCATTACTCATTTTATTAAATCATCCTTATATTATTATATAACTATCAGCATCATAAAGCATCTTTCTGATAATTACTTTCCTATTATTAATTATTACGGGAACATAGGAACCATATTGAGTCCCTCTGCCTCATCGAAGCCAAATAACAGATTCATATTCTGAACTGCCTGTCCTGCAGCACCCTTAACCAGATTGTCAAGAGCACCCATCATAATAATTCTGCCGGTCCTCTCATCAATCACAAAGTTTACATCCACATAGTTGCTGCCCTCAACCCACTTTGTCTCAGGGCAGACACCTTTTTTGAGCACTCTGACAAACTTCTCATTTGCATAATACTTATCGTAAACTGCCTTAATCTCATCATATGTAGGAAGTGTTCCATCAGGCTTTTTCTTAAGTGTCGCATACTCTGTAGCGAGGATTCCTCTGTTCATCGGAACAAGATGTGGAGTAAAGTTGATAAGGATTTCTTTTCCTGCCGCATATCCAAGCTGTTCCTCTATCTCAGGGGTATGTCTGTGTGAGGCAACGCCATATGCCTTCATGCTCTCATTTACTTCACAAAACAGATTAGGTGTCTTTGCACCACGTCCTGCGCCAGATGTGCCTGACTTTGCATCGACGATAAGTGTATCTGTATCAATAAGTCCCTCCTTCACAAGCGGATAAGCTGTAAGGATGGAGCATGTGGTATAGCAGCCAGGATTTGCAACAAGCCTTGTCTCCTTTGTGACCTTGTCCCTGTTTATCTCACACAGACCATATACAGCCTCATCAATAAACTGCGGCGACTTGTGCTCAATCTTGTACCATTTCTCATATGTGGCTACATCCTTGATACGGAAGTCCGCTGACAGATCGACAATCTTTACCTTACTTAATATATCCTCAGTGAGCACGCCTGCCAAAAAGCCCTGTGGGGTCGCAGTGAAAATCACATCAACAGACTCTGCAAGCTCCTCCATATTGTCATCCATGCACTTTGCATCAACTATCTGAAACATATTTCCATAGATATCGGCATAATTCTCATCCACATAGCTTCGTGAGCCATACCATGCAATCTCTACCTCTTTATGATTCATCAAAATTCTCACGAGCTCTGCTCCGGCATATCCGGTGGCTCCAATAATACCAGCCTTTATCATAGTATTTCCTCTTTTCATATTGTATTTCTGCATAACCATATAAAATGGGTCTGACGCATCATACATAATAATATAGTACAGTAATTTCAATCCGTAAAGAGAAAAATTATACAAAATTATGTATAATTATACATGAATAATGTATATTTTTTCACTTGCAATATGTAAAGAACTGGTATATATTTATTCTAAAGTAATTATTCAAGGCTTTTAGACACAAAAGCAGTTAATGGTTACCATCATAAAGAATAAACGAAAAGAGGACACGCACTTATGAAAGACAAAGTTGTATTAGCTTATTCAGGCGGACTTGATACCACTGCTATCATTCCATGGCTTAAAGAGACTTATGACTATGACGTAATCTGCTGCTGCATCAACTGCGGACAGGGAGAGGAGCTTGACGGACTCGATGAGAGAGCTAAATTATCCGGAGCTTCAAAGCTTTACATAGAGGATATCTGTGATGAGTTCAGTGAGGACTACATCGTACCTTGTGTACAGGCCGGCGCAGTTTATGAGCACAAATACCTCCTTGGAACAGCAATGGCAAGACCGGGCATCGCAAAGAAGCTTGTAGAGATTGCAAGAAAAGAAGGCGCTGTAGCCATCTGCCACGGTGCAACAGGTAAAGGAAATGACCAGATCCGTTTCGAGCTCGGTATCAAGGCGCTCGCTCCTGATATAAAGGTAATCGCTCCATGGCGTCAGGACAACTGGAAAATGGATTCTCGTGAGGATGAGATTGAATACTGCAGACAGCATGGTATTCATCTTCCATTCAGCACAGACTGCAGCTACAGCCGTGACCGTAACATCTGGCACATCAGCCACGAGGGACTTGAGCTTGAGGATCCTTCACAGGAGCCAAACTACGACCATCTGCTCGTATTAAGTGTCACACCTGAGCATGCTCCTGACGAGGGTGAGTATGTTACAATGACATTTGAGAAGGGTGTTCCTACATCTGTCAACGGCAAAAAGATGAAGGTAGCAGACATCATCAGAGAGCTCAACCGTCTCGGTGGCAAGCACGGCATCGGCATCATCGATATCGTTGAGAACCGTGTAGTAGGTATGAAATCACGTGGTGTATATGAGACTCCTGGTGGAACAATCCTCATGGAGGCACATGACCAGCTCGAGGAGCTCTGCCTTGACCGTGCCACAATGGAGTTCAAAAAAGAAATGGGCAACAAGCTCGCTCAGGTAGTATACGAAGGAAAATGGTTCACACCACTTCGTGAAGCAATCCAGGCTTTCGTAGAGTCAACACAGGAATATGTAACCGGAGAAGTTAAATTCAAATTATATAAAGGCAATATCATCAAGGCCGGCACTACTTCACCATATTCACTCTACAGTGAGTCTCTTGCAAGCTTTACTACAGGAGATTTATATGATCACCATGATGCAGACGGCTTCATCACACTGTTTGGTCTGCCACTCAAGGTGCGTGCAATGAAGCTTCTTGAGCTTGAGAACAAGAAAAATAATTAATTGTTACAACAAATAAAAGAAAAGAGATGTGAAATAACAGCAATTATTTCACATCTCTTATTTTTTTAATAATTTCGTTCTCTTCTGTTTATTTTTAGTCAAAAACTATTTAGCTGTCGGAAGCTTGAATGAGCTCTTTAATGAGACGATTCTGTTAAATACAGGCTGTCCATCCTTTGAGTCCTTGCAATCCGCGCAGAAGAAACCATTTCTGACAAACTGGAAACTGTCATAAGCCTTGGCATTCATAAGCTCCGGCTCCACTACACAGTTATCAAGCACTGTGAGTGAATTTGGATTAAGATTTAAGCTTCCATCCTCATTGTACACTCCAAGCTCCTCATTTACGATATTCTCGTAAAGACGTACAGTTACCTGCTTTCCATACTCGGCTGAAACCCAGTGGATAGTTCCCTTGACCTTTCTGCCATCAGGACTGTTGCCACCCTTTGATGCCGGGTCATATGTACAGTGAATCTCTGTAATATTGCCGTTTTCGTCCTTCACACAGCTATTGCACTTCACAAAATAAGCGTTCATGAAACGCACCTCATTGCCAGGGAACATACGGAAATACTTCTTCGGTGGCTCCTCCATGAAGTCCTCTCTCTCCACATAAAGCTCTCTGGTGAAAGGAACCTTTCTCTTTCCAAGCTCAGGATTCTCCACGTTATTGTCCACTTCAAGATACTCAACCTGTCCCTCAGGGTAATTGTCGATAATCACCTTGACCGGATCAAGCACAGCCATCATACGAGGGCGCTTAGCCTTTAAATCCTCTCGGATACAGTACTCAAGCATAGCGTAGTCAACAGAGCTGTTAGCCTTTGATATACCACACAGATCAACAAAATTCTGGATAGACTCCGGTGTGAAGCCCCTGCGTCTGAGCGCTGCTATAGAAACAAGCCTCGGGTCATCCCAGCCATCAACTATGCCGTCCTCCACAAGACGCTTGATATATCTCTTTCCTGTTACAACATTTGTCAGATAGAGCTTTGCAAACTCAATCTGCTTTGGCGACTCCTCAGGAGAATTCTTAAATCCACATTCAATAACCACCCAGTCATACAGCGGTCTGTGGTCTTCAAACTCAAGAGTACATATAGAATGTGTGATACCCTCGATAGCATCCTCTATAGGATGAGCAAAATCATACATAGGATATACACACCATTTATCACCTGTATTGTGATGTGTCATATGAGCCACACGGTAAAGAATCGGATCTCTCATATTGATGTTTGAAGAGCTCATGTCAATTCTCGCACGAAGCACCTTTGTGCCATCCTCGAACTCACCGTTTTTCATGCGCTCAAAAAGGTCTAAGTTTTCCTCAACACTTCTCTTTGAGTATGGATCCTCCTTGCCGGCCTCTGTGAGTGTACCTCTATACTCTCTTATCTCATCAGGTGTCAGATCAGATACATATGCCTTTCCCTTCTTTATAAGCCCTACTGCACACTCATACATCTTGTCGAAGTAATTGGATGCAAAAAACTTTCTGTCCGCCCAGTCAGCACCAAGCCACTTAACATCGGCCTCAATAGACTCTACAAACTCCAGACGCTCCTTGGTAGGGTTTGTATCATCAAACCTGAGATTGAACTGTCCATCATACTTCTTGGCAAGTCCATAATTAAGTAATATTGATTTGGTATGTCCTATATGAAGATATCCATTAGGTTCTGGTGGGAATCTTGTGACTACCTTCTGGCAATGTCCCTCCTCAATATCCTTATCAATAATCTGTTCAATAAAATTTTTCGAAACTGTTGCCTCGTTCTCCATAAATGTTCCTCCGAAAATAATACTGTGTCCATTATAAATTCATCAGTTTACTTTGTCAATGAATTAGAAAAAGTAGTACATGTATATTATACGTGCGTATGTGTAAACAGATGATCCTGACAGTATTCCTTGTTGCCGGTGCACTTCGAGCAGTATCTGAATGTTAATTCAGGATTTGACAATTCTGTTCTGCCGCATATATAGCACTTGTGGCGTGAGATGCCACTTCCCGGGCGAGGTTCTGAAAACTGAGCCTTAAACTGTGCCTTTCTCCTCTTCTGGTGCACATTCTGCCTGAATGAGAGCCTGTGCTTGCAGCCATAAATGAATACCAACAGATTTATAAGTGCAAGTACGATTTCTGAGCCGTATGCCAATCCAATCTGCCAGCCAAAGCTCATATAGGTATACACATCATATGCAAACATCACGAAATAAACAAGCACCATCCACTTCATCTTTATAGGAAGCACAAAGTAAAGCCTAACCTCTGCCTCCGGCATCAAAAGACCAAGCATCAGATACATAGCTATAAGTATATAGTACATAGTCAGATTGATGGATACATGTGTCACTGCAAATACAAGCATTCCAACTATATCATACAGCAAAAAGCCTCCGAAAAAGTACACATTCATCCTAAAAGAGCCAAGATATGACTCCATGCTGTCTCCAAGCGTCCACAGACAGAATATAAATAAAAGCTGTAAAAATGATATGCTGCCGCTCGGCACAAAAATCCAGCTTATAAGACGCCATACCTGTCCGTGCAAAATAGCAGAGGCTGAAAACTGCAGATAATAAAGGACAACATCTCCCTTTGTCAAAAGCAGCACACTGCCTATCAGATTCGCAGCGATAAATATTCTAGTGATATTCGGAATCGCTTTACTTCCATATTTTTGTTCTAGTTTGTTAAGCCAGTTCATACATTTTAGCAGACATGGTTTTGATGCAATAAAAAACCATGCGTCTGCATCCTCCTGTCATATTATTGCTGCCTTTTACACTATAGTGCAAAGGGCAGCGATTATTATAAAATTTATTATGATAGTTAAATCATACTTTGTCAACGAGACTGCGAATTATTCACAAATTCTTTATAATTATAGTCATTGTAATTTGTCGATATCTGTCGTATAATAATCTCTGTTTTGAAAATAGAGCTATTATATATTTTAATAAGAAGAAAGATATATAAAAACATATAAGTAATACATTATGGAGGAACCACTATGGAAAATAACAGCTTACATAAGTTGGGCATTGATATCGGCTCAACAACCGTCAAGATTGCACTTCTTGACGCCGATGACAATATCCTCTTTTCCGATTATGAGCGTCATTTTGCAAATATCCAGGAGACACTTGAGTCCCTTATCAGAAAGGCCTACGACAAGACAGGTGACCTTTCAGTTTGTCCTATGATAACAGGCTCCGGCGGACTCACTCTTGCAAAGCACCTTGAGGTGCCATTCGTACAGGAGGTTATAGCTGTATCTACCGCACTCACACACTATGCTCCACAGACCGATGTGGCAATAGAGCTAGGTGGCGAGGATGCCAAAATCATATACTTCGAGGGCGGCAACGTGGAACAGCGTATGAACGGCATATGTGCCGGCGGTACAGGCTCATTTATCGACCAGATGGCTTCTCTCATCCAGACAGACGCTACAGGACTAAATGAATACGCAAAAAGCTACAAGGCCATCTACCCTATAGCAGCCCGCTGTGGAGTATTTGCCAAAACAGATATCCAGCCTCTCATCAATGAGGGTGCCACACGTGAGGATTTATCCGCTTCAATCTTTCAGGCCGTGGTAAACCAGACCATCAGTGGTCTCGCCTGCGGTAAGCCAATCAAGGGACATGTTGCTTTCCTTGGCGGTCCTCTGCACTTTTTGTCAGAACTTAAATCGGCATTTATCAGAACCTTAAATCTCGATGACGAGCACACTATCGTTCCTGAAAACTCTCATCTGTTTGCAGCAATAGGCTCTGCATTAAACTATAAAGACAACTCTGTCACCACACTCTCATCCTTAATCGACCGCCTCTCAAACGGCATAAAGATGGAATTTGAGGTGGCACGTATGGAGCCTCTTTTTAAGGATCAGGCTGATTACGATGAATTTACAACGCGTCACGGCAACAATCACGTAAAGACCGGTGACCTTTCTACATACAAGGGCAACTGCTATCTTGGAATAGATGCAGGCTCAACCACCACTAAAATCGCTCTCGTAAGCGAGAACGGAGACCTTTTATACTCATTCTACAGCAATAACAACGGAAGCCCTCTCGCGACAGCCATCCGTTCTATCCAGGAGATTTACGCAAAGCTTCCTGAGGATGCACACATCGTACACTCCTGCTCTACAGGCTACGGAGAGGCTTTATTAAAGGCAGCTTTAAAATTGGACGACGGCGAAGTTGAGACTGTAGCCCACTACTACGCAGCAGCATTCTTCGACCCAAAGGTAGACTGTATCCTCGATATCGGTGGACAGGACATGAAGTGCATCAAGATAAAGAACCAGACCGTCGACTCAGTACAGCTCAACGAGGCCTGCTCTTCAGGCTGCGGCTCATTTATTGAGACCTTCGCAAAATCCTTAAACTACTCAGTTCAGGATTTTGCAAAGGAAGCCCTTTTTGCAAAGAACCCTATCGACCTTGGAACCAGATGTACGGTTTTCATGAACTCAAAGGTAAAGCAGGCCCAGAAGGAGGGCGCATCTGTCGCAGATATCTCAGCAGGACTTGCCTACTCAGTAATAAAGAATGCACTTTTTAAAGTTATCAAGCTGTCTGATGCAAGCGACCTCGGTGAAAATATCGTAGTCCAGGGCGGTACCTTCTACAATGATGCCGTTCTTAGAAGCTTTGAAAAAATAGCAGGTGTACATGCCACAAGGCCTGACATCGCAGGTATCATGGGCGCCTTTGGTGCCGCACTCATCGCACGTGAGCGCCACAAGGCTGATTACAAGACAACAATGCTCACAATCGACCAGATAAACGAGCTCACCTACACCACAAAGCTCGCACGCTGTCAGGGCTGTACAAACCACTGTCTTTTAACTATAAACAAATTCTCCGACAACAGACAGTACATCACCGGAAACCGCTGTGAAAAGGGTCTGGGCAAGGAGAAGAACAAGGATAACATACCAAATCTTTTTGAATACAAGAACAAGCGTATATTTGACTATGAGCCACTTGACCCAAAGGATGCTCCACACGGTACAGTCGGCATCCCAAGAGCCTTGAATATGTACGAGAACTATCCGTTCTGGGCTACATTTTTCAAACGCCTCGGCTTTTCTGTAGTACTGTCACCACAGTCTACCAGAAAGATTTATGAGATGGGTATCGACTCCATCCCAAGTGAGTCAGAGTGCTACCCTGCAAAGCTCACACATGGTCATATAAGCTGGCTCATAAAACAAAATGTAGATTTTATTTTCTACCCGGCAGTGCCATATGAGCGCAAGGAGTTTCCTGATGCAAACAATCACTACAACTGCCCTATTGTCACATCATACTCTGAGAATATCAAAAACAACGTGGACGAGATTACCTCAGGCGAGGTTAAATTCATAAATCCGTTTATGTCATTTGAGAGTGAGGAAACTATCTCACAGCAGCTCGTAGCCACTTTCTCAAAGGGTGATTTCAATCTGCCTGAGTCACAGATTCGTGATGCGGTAGCCGCAGGCTGGAAGGAGCTTGCCATGACAAGACTTGAGATACAGCGAAAGGGCGAGGAAGTGCTCGACTACATGGAAGACACCGGACGTCGCGGAATCGTGCTCGCAGGCCGTCCGTACCATGTGGACTCGGAAATCAACCACGGTATCCCTGAGCTCATCACAAGCTATGGCATCTGTGTGCTGACAGAGGACTCCGTATCCCATCTGGGCGAGCTTGAGAGACCTCTCATCGTCATGGATCAGTGGATGTACCACACCAGACTGTACTCAGCAGCCAACTTTGTAAAGACCCGTGATGATCTTGACTTAATCCAGCTCAACTCGTTTGGCTGCGGTCTCGATGCTGTCACAACCGACTGCGTAAATGATATCCTGACAGGCTCAGGCAAAATATACACCTGCCTGAAGATCGACGAGGTAAACAACCTGGGCGCAGCAAGAATCCGTATCCGCTCGCTCCTTGCCGCCATAAGAGTCAAGGAAACCAAGCATGAAAAACGTGACTTAAAACCGTCTAACTACGAGCGTGTTGTATTCACCGAGCAGATGAAAAAGGACAACTACACCATCATCTGCCCTCAGATGTCACCTATACACTTTGACCTTCTCGTGCCAGCCTTTAAGGCAGCCGGCTACAATATGGTCATACCGGATATCCCTGCAAGGGAATGTGTGGACGTGGGACTTAAGTTCGTAAACAACGACGCCTGCTACCCTTCACTCATCGTTGTGGGACAGATTATGGCAGCCGTCAAATCAGGCAACTATGATATGACACACACAGCCATCCTCATCTCACAGACAGGTGGCGGATGCCGTGCGACAAACTACATCGGCTTTATCCGTAGAGCCCTTGAAAAAGCAGGATATCCTGATGTGCCTGTTATCTCAATCAACATGGTAGGTCTCGAGAAGAATCCGGGCTTTAAGTTTACTCCAAGCCTTATCCAGCACGGACTATATGCGCTTGAGTTTGGTGATATCTTTATGCGCTGTCTCTACAGGGTACGTCCTTATGAGAAAGAGCCGGGAAGTGCCAATGCACTCCATGAGAAGTGGAAAAAGAGAGTCATCGACTTTGTCGGCAACACAAAGATGCTCTCTCACAAGAAATACAAAAATATGTGCCGCGAAATCATAAGGGATTTCGACAATCTGCCTATGACAGATGAGGTTAAGCCGCGTGTCGGCGTGGTCGGTGAGATTCTCGTCAAATTCCTGCCTGCAGCAAACAACTATGTGGTTGACCTGCTTGAAGCTGAAGGAGCCGAGGCTGTAGTGCCTGATCTGACTGATTTCTTACTCTACTGCTGCTACAACACGAATTTCAAGGCTGACTATCTCGGTGCTTCTAAGAAAGCTAAGTTTATGAACAACCGACTTATCGCCTTCTTCGAGTGGCTCAGAAAGGATGCAAGGGACGAGCTGGCTAAGAGCAAGCATTTTGAGCCAACCGCTCACGTGCAGGATCTCGCAGAGTATGCTTCTCCTATCGTTTCGTGCGGTAATCAGACCGGTGAGGGCTGGTTCTTGACAGGTGAGATGCTTGAGCTCATCAATGAGGGTGTCACAAACATCATCTGTGCACAGCCTTTTGCATGCTTACCGAACCATATTGTGGGTAAGGGAGTTATAAAGAAAATCAGACATGATCATCCGGATGCCAATATCGTGGCTATCGATTATGATCCGGGTGCTTCTGAGGTAAACCAGCTGAACCGTATTAAACTGATGCTTTCTACAGCACAGAAGAAGCTTAAGAAATAAAAAATTCGCCCATGCATTCATGCATGGGCGTTATTTGTTTTCGTATACAATTCTACAGACTCTAAGCAGTTTTTAATTAAGCTTGGATTTAATTTCTTCCATCCTTGTATCATCCAGCTTATAAAACCTCTTAAATACAAATATGCCCACAATGAGCAGGATAACAGACGGAATCGTCATCCACGTACGAAGAGCATCAAGTGTATCCTGTGTCTGTACTGCAGCCGCAGTCTCCAGATGAATCCAGTCGACCACCAGCCCAGCCAGAAATACCGCTACACCGGAAGCGAGCTTTACCGTAAATGTCTGCATTGAGAAAATGACCGACTCCTCTCTCGTGCCATTCATCACCTCACCATAATCAACAGAATCTGAAAGAAATATAGTCATGATAACATTGAGCATACCATAGCCCAGATAAATCAAAATACCCGGCAGGCAGAGTATGTACCAGCTCTGCGGCGTGTAGAGCTTTGCAAATGCCATGATAAGTATCACCGCAAAGCCTGCTATCTGAATAATAAATCCAAATATAAAAAGCTGGCTTTTGCTGAATCTCTTGCGAAGCAGCGGTATAACCATCATGACAAGCACCTGTGCTGCAAAAGCAACTGCAGCAAATATAGAATATGCGCCCTCGTTTCCCACATCAAACCGGAAGAAATAAAGCACCAGGTTACCACAGATATTGAGTGATGTATACACGAGAATGATTGATACCACAACAGTCATAGCCTGGTCGTTCTTAAATAAGGCTTTAAACATATCAGATATCTTTCCCGGCTTCTCATCACATGCAACCGGTCTTTCAGGCACACATGCCACGCATACAAGCTCAGAAATCACAAATACTACCGCTATAATAAGTGCCCACCACTTAAATCCAATCCTGTAGTCAGCCATAGAGCTTCCTGCACCAAGAATCGGCACCACTGTCATCGTGAGCACCGTAGGGATAGCATCTCCAATGCCAGAACAGGTCCTCGCAAGCGATGTAAGCTGCTCCCTATTGTTGCCCGGCTCAGTGATTGCGGGAATCATAGACCAGAACGGAATATCCATAAGCGTATATGTGATGCCCCATGCAAAGTAAAACACTGTAAGCCACACTCTCTGCGCTGAATCACCCATAGACTCAGGAGTGGCATATAAAGCATATATGGTCACGGCATTGAGCACCGTGCCGGCAAAAATCCAAGGCCTGAACCTGCCCCACCCGGTACGCGTCTTTGCTACGATAATGCCCATCACCGGGTCATTGAACGCATCAAAAATCCTCGCCGCCATCATCACCGTGCCGATAAACACGCTGCTCATCCCAAGCACTACATTGTAGTAATAGAGCAAATACGATGAAATAAGCATATACACAATATCTTTTCCGAATGCGCCAAATCCGAATGCGCACTTTTGTCCTGTTTTAAGCTTCATAGAAATACCTCTAAAATAATCAGCTATACCAGCCTCTGGTATAAAGTAAAAATAATTTACAGCTTCTCACCAGCCACCCTGCACCGCTTCCTGCAAAAAGCAATGCCGTAGGCTAAAATATCACACCGGTCCTCATCCCGCAGAGCCTCATCATAGCGCTTATTCTTAATCTGTGCCATAGCAGTCTCGCATGCTGCGTCAAGCTCCTTCATCTCCTTAGCATACTTCACCTCTATAACGATCCCAGCATCCGGATCCTCCGGCTCAATCAAAATATCACTAAAGCCATCTCCCGACTCACGATTGGACTTAATCAGCCAGTCCGGATTGCTGCCACGCAGTAGACCGAGAAGTAAGCCGTGATAGAAATTCTCCTTCATAGCATCAGGCGCCTTGGTATCGAGTATGCTAATCATGCGGCTCATCACGATATTGAGCTGCCTGGCAATCTGTTTCTCATCTTTATCCAGAATTGCTTTTGATAAAAGCTTCATAGTATCATCATCTTTTGCAACAACAGCCTTGAACCACTCCTGAATCTGGAGGATGAAGACCTCGCGCACCTCGCGATTAGGAATTACCAGCTTGTACACGCCGCGCTCCACACGCCCCGCCTGTGTCAAATAGCCAGTGGTAAACAGCACGCTCCACAGGTTGTCGATGCTGTTGTCGATTTCATCGTAGGTTAAATCCAAGCGGGCTGCTTTTTCGATGGCTTCTCCTGCAATCAGCCGCTCGATTTCTCCTTGCGTGGTCTTGTCCGCCTTGTCCACGAACCGCTTTACCAGTGCGTTGCCGCTCGTGTTGATCCAATAATCCTGCGGCTCCGCGTCTGGATCGCTGACAAGCCTATCCACATGGTTAATGACATCCCACGGGCAGTACACATCCACATTGCCGAAATGGTAGCCATCGTACCATTCCTTCATTTCACTTTCGTGCGACGACAGACCATAATCCGCCAAAAGCTGCTTCACTTCCGCGTCGGTGAAGCCGAACTGCTCGTCGTAGCGGCTATCCGTGATGGACAACACTTTGAAGTTATTGAGTCCCGTGAAGATGCTCTCCTTCGACACGCGCAGACAGCCCGTCAGCACCGCGAATTGCAGGAAATCGTTGGTCTTCAGCGCCTGCCCGAACAAACTGCGGATGAGCGCCACCATCTCACGATAGTAACCGTGCTGGAACGCCTTGTCCAGCGGTACGTCGTATTCGTCGATCAGCAGAATGACCTTTTGCCCATAATGTTGATACAGGAGCGATGACAGCATTTTGAGGCTTTCACGCACATCGTCCTGCGTATCCTGTTCTTTCAGGAAGCGCCGCAATGCGGATTTGTTATCTTCTGGAATCTGCTGACTGCCCTCTAAGAAACAGAGACGTGACATTTCAGCTTGCAGAATGCGCCGCAACATGCCATAGGCGGTCTCGAACGTCAGCCCATCCACGTCTTTGAGCGAAATGAACACAACCGGGAATTTGCCCATGTACGTCTCGCACAGTGCTGTTTCCTTCGAGATAGCCAGCCCGTCAAACAGCGTTTTGTCCGTGCCGATCTCAAAGAAGGACTTGAGCATACTCATGTTCAGCGTCTTGCCGAAACGACGTGGGCGGGTGAACAAGTTGACCTTCGCCCAGTCGGCCAGCAAGTCGCGAATCAATCCAGTCTTGTCAACATAGTAAAACCCCTCGGTGCGGATTTCCGCGAAATTCTCAATCCCCACCGGCAGCTTTTGGCGTTCCATACGGCAACCTCCCCTCCTGCGCTGATTCCAGTTCCATTCTATCGCAAAATAGGCGGATTATCAAGTACTCCGCGTTGGTTGTTTGTCGAATGTAAAGATAGGTAGTATTATCAATGCTTGGGGAATCGTTTACTGTGTGCGCCTTTCTATTTTGCCATACATGTATCCCATTATTTCGCTTCCGATTGAAAGAATAAAAGAATGAAAATATGCTTTTTGACATAGAATAGCGCGTCCCTTCCAGGGAACTGCGCGGATAAGGGCCTGTTCTCAAAATTAGCTCCAGCTAATTTTCAGCTAATTTCCACCCCGAAAAAGGCCGAATTTGGACGGTACAGCAGAGATACCTGATGGGATTCGGAACAGGAAAATCCGTGCTATATCGGCATTTCTCGGCACACCAGGGGATACGATTGGGAGAGGGGAGTGCGTTTTCCTAAGAAAGCGCTCAACGCTTCCCTTTGCGCCGCTGACTTGATAGGACTGGACTTCAAAACCTACCGAGTGGCGGACAAACCGCTTCCCAAGCCTTCTGCGGAAGAAACATGGTCGCTTCGCGATGAGAAGGAACATGAATATGATTTCATAATCACTTTCCTTATCAAAATAGAACTAAAATAAAGCCGAAAGAATCACGTTGAAATCGTGTGAAAGCCTTGAAATCACCGGGTTTCAGGCACATGAGCCCATAGCTCAGTTGGATAGAGTAACTGCCTCCTAAGCAGTCGGTCGTGGGTTCGACTCCCACTGGGCTCATTACCAAATAAATAAATCTTTCTGGTTGACGTTCTCGCGTGCGTGTTGGCAAACGCGCGAAGGACATCGGCTGGAAAGAATTTTTTTGCCTTCTATTGGAAATCTATGTTTTGCTCCGCTGCTGGCGTTGATGGCAGCTTTCCAACATTTCGCCTTTTTGCCAACACCGCTGTTCTGGCAAACGGGCGATTTGCCTAACATTCGCGTGCGCAGCGTGTCAGCAATTTTCTGCACTCCGCATTTTCTGGCATTATCTGTATGACTTTGTGGATTTTCAATAGATAAAATGCCATGGCAGCAAACATTGATTTATCGAAAGCGGAGCATGCTTATTTATATCTGTCGCCGTTGTAATGAAAAGCGGAGGCTGCACATGAATCCCTCGGTATACTCAAAATACATGCAATAAACGGTGCAAAAAAGCACATATTTTCAATTTGGTAGCGAAAAACGACAGTTTGGTCGAAGAACAATCCATTGCTTCTTTCTGTGGTTATAATAAAATCAGATATCGGGGGATTTCCAATTGCCGCTATAGGAGGTGCACCCTGGCGGAGGATTGAGAGCTCGAAGTCCCCCGAGAATAATCTGGGTTGTTTGTTCACACACCGGAAAGAAAACAATGGAGGTATCATTGATGAAGATCAACACGAAGCGGGTAGTCAGCGTGATCATCACAGCCGTGATGATGGTTGTGATGTTGCCCAGCTTTGCCATGGGCGAAAGCGGCAAGAAGTATACCGAAACACTGCAGCCGGAAGGCTGGACACTGGTTGAAAATGAAGGCGGCGCAATCCTGAGTTACACCAAGGGCGGCGGCGTGGATCTGATTGAAGTGGATGGTTACGCCTTCAAGGATTTGGATCGTGACGGCGAACTGGACGTGTTTGAAGACTGGCGCGTGGACTACACAGAACGCTCCCGCGACCTGGTCACGAACGGCGGCCTGAGTCTGGAATTCCAGTTGGGTTTGAAAATGAACCCCTTTAGCGTCGGCACTCCTGCCAAAAC
>ENA-OPMZ01000023-OPMZ01000023.1-human-gut-metagenome-genome-assembly--contig:-NODE-23-length-18226-cov-2.532827_pt1 | contig 18226 bp, 10 predicted proteins | sample MGYA00241533_ERZ501763 | MGnify/ENA primary metagenome ERZ501763 (study PRJEB25962, sample SAMEA2042559) | human gut metagenome | biome: human gut; feature: human-associated habitat; material: faeces... | reverse complement strand
ACCGCTTCATCGTGTGCAGACACTCAGCGTTCCGACCTTTCCTCGTTCCGATATTCCTATCTGTGCATAATCCCCTTAGGCTGTCCTATGAGCCTGTGCGCTTGGAAGTGCCTGTAACACTCCAAGGTTTTTCATAACGTCCATTTTTACTCAACCTCACGCACGCCGTACATTTACGACGATGACATTTCTGCCATATCACGCTATAGACCCTAACACTCGGACTTCGTCGGTCATGGATGACATCCTCACCATAGGGATTTTATAGACCTCCGGCGTATCATCTGCATATCCCACCTCTGGGACACTTTCCACAGCACATGACTGCCTGTTGGGGCAGATTTCCGCCGACTTCAGCGGGCTTTGCACGGCTCAATTTCTACAAATTTTGCCGCACACCGCAGTATCAAGGCAGGCGTTTCAGGGCGTTGCCCCCTCATTCCACCTGTTGGAATATCAGTTCTTCAAATCAATTTTCAAGCTCCTTTCAATCTTGCAGAATTTTGACTTGAGCGTAACCTTTTCAGTTACAAACGAGTCGCACGAACGTTTGTTCCCGCGCCCATTTTCGCCGTGCTGCCCATCAGGACGCGCACTTGACCGCTGCGTACCTTTGCGAACAGTTCCCGCTTTTTGACCTCCGTGTTGGCGTCGTGGATGAACGCGATTTGCTCCGGGGGCATCCCGGCGGCTATGAGCTTTTGACGCACATCCTCATAGACCGTAAACGGCGTGTCAGAGCTTTCTTCCAACGGAATTGCACTCTCCAGCGCACGGATTTCCGGGTTGTCCAGCGTACCGGGGGACGCCTTTGCTGTCCGCTGCGAGGGTGCGGTCTTTGGCGTGGAAATGTCGCAGAACACAAGCTGTGTCAGCTTATCCGCCTCGCCGTCACGCCAGTATTGGAGAATGTTCGCCACGCACTGATTGACCTTGGTGGTTTCCTCGTCGGGGAGCATGGGATTGATGATGCGCTGGTCAAGCCCCAGCTTGCGTCCGTCCGAGGTGATTTTGAGCATATTGTCCACATCCGGGCTGACCGCACCGCTGTGTACCTTGGACGCTCGTTCCGAAAGGGCTTTCACCATGTCCTGCTGGATCTCCGTGGGTTTGGTGGCGATGGTGTGATACGCAACCTCCGGCGTGGGTAAGTGGAGCTGATCCGCCGTTTTGATGTCGGCGACCTCTTTGAACAGATTCATCAATTCGGGCAAGTTGAAAAACTTTGCAAAGCGCGTCCTTGCCCGGTAGCCGGTTCCCTCCGGGGCAAGCTCCAGCGCGGTGGTGGTTTCTCCAAAGCGGCTTGCCCAGCAATCGAAGTGTCCCATACCCATCTCTTGCAGCCGGTCATGCTGCAAATAGCGCTGGATGGTGTAAAGCTCTGTCATGGAGTTGGAAACCGGGGTGCCGGTGGCAAACACCACGCCGCGCCCGCCGGTCAGCTCATCCATGTAGCGGCACTTGGAGAACATATCCGAGGATTTCTGCGCATCGGTGGTGGAAAGCCCTGCCACATTGCGCATCTTCGTATAGAGGAAAAGATTTTTATAATTGTCCGACTCGTCCACAAACATCCTGTCTACGCCAAGTTGTTCAAAGTAAATCACATCATCCTTGCGGTCGCTGGCTTGCAGCTTTTTCAGCCGCGCCTCCAGCCCCTTTTTCGTGCGCTCCAAGCTCTTGATGGTGAAGCTGTTGCCGCCTGCGAGCTTGGTATCCTGAATACCATCGGTGATTTCCTCAATCTGCTGGTGAAGGAGCCGTTCCTGCCGCTCCGGACTGATGGGGATACGCTCAAACTGGCTGTGGCCGATGATAACGGCGTCATAGTCGCCGGTGGCGATACGGGCGCAGAATTTCTTGCGGTTGTGGGTTTCAAAGTCCTTCTTGGTAGTGACAAGGATGTTGGCCGAAGGATAGAGCCGCAGAAACTCGGACGCCCACTGTTCCGTCAGATGGTTCGGCACGACAAAAATGGACTTCTGGCACAGTCCCAATCTCTTAGATTCCATCGCAGAGGCTACCATTTCAAAGGTTTTTCCCGCGCCGACCTCGTGTGCCAGCAGCGTATTCCCGCCGTACAGCACATGGGCGATGGCGTTTTTCTGATGCTCTCGGAGGGTGATTTCTGGGTTCATACCGGAGAAAACGATGTGGCTGCCGTCATACTCGCGGGGACGAGTGCTGTTCATTTCCTCGTTGTACTGCCGTACCAGCGTTTCGCGCCGCTCCGGGTCTTTCCAAATCCAGTCCTTGAACGCATCCCGGATAAGCTGCTGCTTCTGCGCGGCAAGGGTGGTTTCCTTGGCGTTGAGGACACGGCGCTCCCGCCCGTCTGCGTCCTCAATGGTATCGTAGATGCGAATGTCGCGGAGGTTCAGTGCATCCTCCAGCAGCCGGTAGGCGCTGGCACGGTCTGTGCCGTAGGTGGTGAATGCCGCCACGTCGTTGTAGCGCACCATGCTCTTGCGGGAAACCTGCCATTCTGCGGTGTACGGGACATAGCTGATCTCGATCTGCCCACGCAGATAGCGGGGCGTTTCAAAGGTTTCGTACATGAATTGCTCGATGTACTTTTTGTCAAGCCACGTCGCGCCCAGCCGCACCTCAATTTCACTGGCCTCCAAGTCCTTCGGCTGGGCAGCAATCAGGGCGTCCACATTCCCGGTGAAGAACGGGTTGTGCGCTGCTACGCGCTGCGCGGTGCGGAGCTTCTGCCGGACGTTGCCGGAGAGATATTCGTCCGCCGTCTGCCAGCCCTTCGCCCAATGCTCGCCGCCGTCCTCCAAGTCAAACGGGCCGCTGTTGGGTTCCTTGTAAATGACACCCTTCAAATCCTCAACGATCTGCGGGATTTTCTCGCTGCCGCCCATGAGGGAGGCCATAAAGTCGAGATCGACGCAGGCTTTTTCTCCGATGCAGACAGCAAGGGCTTCGCTGGCGGTATCCACAGAATCTACGCTGCGCTGCTGCTTGATGGTGCGCTTGTGGAACATATCCGCCTTGCGCTCCAGCTTTCCGTCGTCGTCCAGCACTTCCAGTGAACACAGGAGGTAGTAAGAGGAATCGTCAGAGAACGCAAGACAGTTCGCACGGTCATTGATTAGGCCATGTTTTGCGGAGAACGCATCATAGAGGCGGTTTAGCTCGGTCTGCGCTTCCTGAATCCGGCTTTCTGCGCTGTACTCGTCCATTTGCAGGGCAATCAGCTCATTCACGCAATCCCGCAGCGCGACCATGCCCTTGACACGCTCGGCGGCGGTGGCGTTCAGCTCCGGTTTGACCATGCGGCTGTTTTCCCGGTAATACACCTCGCCGTCCACCACGGTGTAGGAGTAGTTTTTCACATTGGGGTCTGCGGGGATAGACGTGTCGATCTGTTCGCCCTCGCCCAGCTCTGGCAGTTCCGCCTCCTGATAGGTGCCGCGAATGTTTTTCACGGCATCATGGAGCTGATCTGCAAGTGCCAGCCCCTCAATGGGGACAACGGTGAAATCCTGCTTGCCGTATTGGGTGCTTTCGGAGGTCTGCCTGCCGAGGATCATCTCCGGGTGGTCAACAAAATAGCGGTTGATGGCAAAGCCATCCTCGTTCTGACCGAGGTGTACCCAATCCGGTTCGATCTCAATGGGACGGTCACGCTTTTGGAGAAAGAGAATGTCCGAAACCACATCCGTACCGGCGTTGGCGCGGAACGCATTGTTGGGCAGACGAATGGCACCCAGCAGCTCCGCCCGCTGCGCGATGTACCTGCGGACTTCGGGTGATTGCTTGTCCATCGTGTAGCGGGAGGTCACAAACGCGATCACGCCGCCCGGACGCACTTGGTCGAGGGTTTTGGCAAAGAAGTAGTCGTGAATGGAAAAACCGAGCTTGTTATAAGCCCGGTCATCTACCTGATATTGTCCGAACGGGACGTTGCCCACGGCGAGGTCGTAAAAGTCTTTTCTGTCCGTTGTTTCAAAGCCCGCGATGGTAATGTCCGCCTTGGGATAAAGCTGCTTGGCAATACGTCCGGTGATGCTGTCCAGCTCCACGCCGTAGAGCTTGCTGCCCTGCATCTGCTCCGGCAGCAGGCCAAAAAAGTTGCCGACGCCCATAGACGGCTCAAGAATGTTACCGCTCTGGAAGCCCATATTGCCGACCGCTTCATAGATCGCCTTGATAACGGTGGGGCTGGTGTAATGGGCATTCAGCGTGGACGCACGGGCGGCAGCGTATTCCTCCGGGGAAAGTGTGGCGTACAGCTCTGCAAACTCGTCCGACCAGTTTGGCTTATTCTCGTCGAAGGCATCCGCAAGACCGCCCCAGCCCACATAGCGGGAGAGGATTTCCTGCTGCTCCGGGCTGGCCTGTAAGCCCTCAAACTCCAGCTCTTGCAGGAGGTGGATAGCCGCCATATTTGCCCGAAACTTTGCTTTTGCGCCGCCGACGCCGAGGGCATCATCGGTGATGTGGAAATTCTGCGCGTCGCGGTGGCTTGCCGCCTTGAAGTCAGCGTAAGCGGCCTGCTCCGCAGCGGCAACGCTGGGAAAGCCCTGCCACTCGCCGTCAACGGGGATAGATACCGCAGGACGGTGTGCGGGAGGCTCGTCGATCTCAGCCTGTGAGATGGCATCATCAAAATCAGGCACAAACTCGCCCATTTCCGAGAGTGCCGCGCGCCCTTCCTGCTCCAGAATCAGCCTTTCTTCATCGCTCATGGCGGGCGGTTCAGGCTCGGCGGGTTCCGCAGAGGGCGGGTCATGCTCCGGTTCCGGGATGTGCAGCGTTTGGATTTCTATGTCGTAGGGCAAGTGCGTTTTCTCGGCAGGATAGAACGCGACGGGTTTGGTGACAGGCTGCGGCTGCTCCCGTTCCTGCTCTTCAACAAACGAGCGTATAAACGCAATGTGTTCAGCGCGGAAGATGGGAAAGCCCTGCCTGTTTTGAAAAGTCACATCGCGCAGAGATACTTCATCCGTGCCGAAATTTACGCTGTCAATGACAAACTTCCGTCCGTCAATCTCCAGCTCCATGCCAATGGGGATATACTCCTTGGCATCGGCCTCGTTGATAACATCATAGCCGTCGGTTTCATTTGGCTGCGCAAACACGAAGCTGTGTCCATGCTCCAGCAGCCGCTTTGCGCCGCTTGCCCATTGTCCAAAATCATAGCCGGTCACAGCGGTTTCGCCCATACCGGGAATATCGCGTTGCAGCAGGCGGCGATTCAAAGCGCTGGCGGCTCGTTCTGCATCCGCGCCATAAAAAAGCAGCCGTTCTCCGACACGGACACCGATGAGCTTTTCGGGATGCTCTGCACGAAGCGCCTGATATGCCGAAATATTCGGCGCAAGCTCACGACCCTGATCTGCAATTCGTGTGAGGACAGCAGAAACCGGTTCGGTTCTGTGTTCCGGATCGTGATTGCTCTCGCTGGAGGATGAAACGACGCTGAGATGCGCGACAGTTTCATCTGCGGAATCAACATTATAGAGCTTACCATCAATTTCCACGCGCTGCCCCATAAGGGTTTGAACCGCTTGCGGCGTCTCCGGGGTTGGCTGTTCTGTGTGCTGCGCCGCAATGACGCGCTGCGGCTCCGGTTCAGAAACCTCGAAATATCTGGTGTCGAGGTAGCGTTCAAAGGAATTGCGGTCGATGCTGACAGGTTCCTGTCCGGGTACGTTCGGTAACGTGTGCCAGACGTGATCTTCATCTACACGCGCGATAACGCCGACTGCTGCTATGTGGTCTAACTCTATGGATGAAATACGATCTCCAATATGATAAGTATAGCCAAGCGGTGTTGTAAACGCCGGAGGGGATAGCTCAATTCCCATATCCCGTTTGATGCCATCCAAGTAAGCAATGGCGTTATTCTGTTCTGCAAAGCGGAGCGTTTGTTCCCCATCTCCGCAGAACCGTTCCAACACCTCATCCCAAATGCCGGTAATTCCGCCCTCGCCGGGATGCAGACGAATGGAGTATCGGTCAGGTGAAAATAACCGCAGTCGCTCATTCTCATCGTAAAATTTATTCTCGCGGATGAGCTGTGCCAACCGCCGCTGTACCTGCGCCCATGTGAGCGTCACCGGCTCGGCGTTTCCTACATGGATATACATGGGGGTTTTGCTATCTTCCCAGCCATATTTTGCAGCCAGCCATGCGGCGGTGCTGCGTTCTCGCCCATGCGCCTGCATATATAGTGCGACTTCCTGCTTGCCCTTTAGGTTGTCGTGCCAATCCAGAAGCGCGTTGTCAATGTCCTCCTGTGTGATCTGATAGGGAGAGGGTGCGACCGTCGCTGCCAGCGTGGGATACAGTTCCTCCAAAAGCTCCTGATGCAGCCGGTTATGGAACGCGGGCATATCAAAGTACAGGCGGACAAGCTGGAGATCATCAGATGCCGTGACAATACGACGGATAGCGTCCGCGCCCTCCAGATAAGCGTTCTGGCGGTCTGAATTGCGGCAGGCATTGACAAAAGCCGTATCTTTGGAAAGCGCGTTGCCAACGGTCAGCTTGTACCCGTCAAACAGCTCTCGCACGGTAGGCTGTGGTGGCAGCTCGGCGGCGGGGTCGCGGAACACCCGCGTCCCATCCGCGCCGAACTCCGCTTCATAGGCATTGATGGCCTGTTCTGCCTCGTGGTCGATGGACGGAAGCGTATATGCCGTGTGTTCATGGCCGGAATCGCCAATGCGCGAAATTGTTACATCATGCTTTTCCCGCAGCTTTTCAACGTATTTCTCCAAATCCTTTGCAGGGAAGCCGCACATGGTAACACGGCCTACTCCCTCCAAATTGCGGCGCGTCAGCTCAAGGCTGAGATCATCTACAACTGCCCGCGCATCCTCGCCATACAGCTCGAAGAAGTCCCCAACCTGATACAGCACAATTTCATCGGGGTGCGCCGCCTTTACGTCGTTATAGTCGTTATAAACCGCGTTCCGCATGGCGTCCTGCGCCATTTCCTTGTCATAGGCTGCCTGCTCATCCGGCGTAAGGTAGCGGTTCAACCGAACCAGCTCCGAGATGCGCGAAGCGACCTTGTTCCAATTCATCTGAATGTCTGCACAGCCGTTCTTTTTCAGCACAATGCCTTTGCTGCCGTGATCTTCATAGCTGCCGCTTTCTCTGGATACAGCATGGGTGCGTCCTCCGATGCCGTATTCCTTTTTCAGAAAATCAGCGCTCTCTTTTGTCGTGTGCGGAGTCTGGAAAAACTCATGGATGCGGGTCTTTCCACCCTCAAAGCCGCTTCCATTTGCAAGAGAAGCCGCAATTTCATCTTCAGTGATAAACCGGCCCGTCTTCGGAACAGCCGCCATATCGGAGTGATATTCTTTGCGCGGCAATGACAGATCTTCCATACGTGTAAGAAGCGCCTGCGGACGGTGGAAATGGAAACGCAGAAGCTCCCGGTTCTCACGGTATGCGTCAAGAAATACTCTGTGTTCCGCCAGAAGCCTTTCCCGAAACTCCGGATTCAGCAGATCATCCGTCAGGCGCTCCGTTTCCTCTGGAAAGCTGGTGCTATGGATATTACCCAAGCAGGACAGATACCCCAGCGACTTTGCTTCATCCGAGAAATCGTGATAAAGGTTCCAGACATCCACAGCAATACCCAGCCGCTCATAGCGCGGGGCTTCCGTGACCTCAAGATTGGTGGCAAATGCGCCGCCGTCCAGAAGCTCCTCAATACGCTCCGCCGCATCTGCCCAACCTATCACTTGGGCAGAACGAAGATAGCGAGAGGTATCTCCGGTTGCAATATGGATACCATCGTCCCCGTACCATGCGGAAAACCTGCCGTTATCCGTAATCAGGCCGTTGCCGCCGTGGTAAAGAGCTTTCAGAAATGCCGCGCGATCCTCTAAAGGTTTTTGCTTGGAGAATTCCGCAGCAATTTTCATCCGCGCTGCATCCGCATTACCGCCCGCGCGCAGGATGTGGTCAATATCATCCTGAGAAATGAACATAGAAAAAGCGGAGGGTGTTACACTCTCCGCTTCTGCGATGGATTGAATTTGTTCTGCCTCTGAGGGGAAGAAGGACATCTGCGCCCCAGCAGGGGCATCGAACATATTTAGCTGAACACCAGTTCCGTGAGGATCGTTTCCTCGGCCTGCGCTTTCAGCGTGTTCATCAGCCCTACCCACTTCATCGGGTCGCTGGCTTTCAGCGCTTCCGTCACGCCTGCCGACTTCATCAGCTCCGGCATCATCTGTTCCAGCCGGTTGTTCGCTGCCTCGTCGATCTCCCGCAGATGGGGGTACAGCTTCTCGGACAGCAGCAGGCTGTTCCACAGCACCGGACGATGCTCCTTCAAGTAATCCTTCCGCATCCTGCCGTACTTGCCCAGCGGGGCTTGCGGCTGCTCGGTCAGGCTCAGATCGGGAATCAGATAATCCCCGCTGCGGGTGTAGGTCAGTTCGCTCATGGCTTTCGCTCCTTTCCGCGATTTTCTCGCGCTCGTAATTCTTGATGGTGACTTCGATCTGCCGCAGCACCAGCTCGCTGGACTGGCTGATGGCCGTTCCAAGGGCGGCGACGGTCTGCGGGGTGTTGAAATCAAAGACATTCAGAAAATCCTCATGCTCGAAGTAATCTCCCGGCTGCATCCCGCAGCGGGACAGCAGCGCATAGGTGGTGCTGACAACGGCGGCGTTCCGAAATGCGGCTCCGATGTTGAACTCATCATAGTCCTCCAAAAAGGAACCGTCAACGATGCCGACAATATCGCGCCGATTGTCGTGCCAGTATTCATCTACAAGCTGCGCCGCCACACGCTCCATCTGATCGGCAAGTCCGTTTTCACCGGAAACGTCAAAGCGCTGTTCCAGCGCCGCAGATACCACCTCACGATGCTCCTGCCGGTATTCCCAAAGATAAGGGCGGCGAGAGTTCTCGCCGCCGCTGGTATCGGAAACATCGAATACATATCGGAGTTTGGGTTGGTCGCTGCTGGTATCCACAAGGGCGATGCCCTTGCTGCCTCGCCGCACATAGCGGCGCATCTGCTTATTCCAAAGGTCGTATTCCGCGCAGGCCGTGGCTTCCGGGCGCTGGGCGAAAATCATGAGCTGTTCATTGTAGGGGTACTTATACAGCCTTGCGGCGGTGGTCAGAAATGCCGTCCACTTCTGGTAGCTTCCCGTGATCTGCTCCGCCGTGCGGTCTGCCATCTGCGCATAGAGCTGTACTTTACTCGGCATCCATATCCTCCTTTTCAAAATCGGGGAACAGGTCGAGCGCGTCATATTCCGCGTCGCTCATCCTGCGCAGCTTTGCGATGGCGCTGTCCGTCAGCTCCCGCAGCTCCGTTTCATCCGCAGCGAGGTAGCCGCGCATTTCCTCCAGCGCCGCGATCAAGCCCGTGCGGGTGCCGGTGTTGTAGAGGCTCATAAGCTGGCGTTCTTCAAAGGTGATGTTCATATCAAAGCTCCTTTTCCGCGCTCTTTTTGGGCGCTGTTTTGTGTGGACGTTCTTGGGCCGGTTGGCTTTTGAGCTGCTCCAGCACAGATTTCTTCTTTTCCCGGTGTGCCGCCTCTGCCAAATCCATCAAGGAGATGGACATACCGGTCTTGACCTGTGCTTCAAGGTCGGCGACGGTGGGCTGTTTGGGGCCGTTGTTGATAATGCCGTCGATCATGCCGTAATCGTCCTCCATCGACATTTCGGCGGCTTTCAGGTAATTCTCAGGTTTCTGAAAGGCGGGCAGCTCCTGAAATCCCATGCTGTCACAGTAGTGATAGGATACCTTGCCGTCCTGTTTCAGCGCAACGATGTCGCTGACGGAGAGGCTGTGTCCCACAAAATCGCCGGGGCGCTCGTCGTTGAAAATGTAGTAGAAGTTTTCAAGGATTCTGCCGGTATCATCGTCCGGGTACACCTCACGGGTATAAATGGCTTCATAGTTGGCCGGGTCAGGCGGTGCGGCCAGACTGCCGAGGCTGGCAAAACGCAGCTCGACCGGCGCGTCCCGGCGCAGTTGATAGATCGCCATAGAATCGGTGGGGCTGTTCAAAAAGCGCTGTTCCACATCACGGGGCGGGATATGGCCTTTGACCGCATCCCAATCCGGTCTTGTGACGCCGAACATTCCGTCGTGCTTGATGATGTCCTCGGCCTCAAAAACCATTTCTTCGGCGTTGTCGGGATGGAGCATATAAACCGTGATGTCATGCTCCAGCAGCTCCACTGCCCGATCCTTGGAAAGCGGGAGCATATCACTATCCAGATACCCATAGCTGCGCATATCGTCCACCGTCAGCGTGGGGTCAGGCATCGGGACGGCCTGTTCCAGCTCCGGGAGCATATTATCTGCCGCATCGGTGGGGGCAACGACTGCGCCGGTGATCTGTTCGCTGTCCAAGGGCAGCGTAATCTGCGCCTCCTGCAAGTCCTCCAGAATTTTCATATCTGCAAATGTCACCTTGGTTGGTGTCATGCCTTGAATGGCAAATACCTCCGTTCGGACAGCCCCGGCAACAGATGCAACCGGCGAATCTTCAATGGCGCTGCTGTCAATAACACCGCCATCCAGCAGCTTTTTGCTTTCCTTGTCGTAGAGCGAATAGTCCCAACCGCCGTCTGTATGCTGCACATGGAGATATACCGAGCCATCCACAAGATAAAGCGCTTCGTCTGTTTGTGTGGCGCTCACTTCTTCACGATTGATGCCGCGCTCCTTGCAAATCTCCGCAAAGTGCCGGTCAATGTCCGTAATCAGCTCGGAGGCAGTCTTGTTGATGGTTTCCAGACTGGCGCGAAGCTCTTTCAGCTCCTTGCCCTTTGACCATGTGGCGATATAGCCGAAGCTGTTTTCGCCCGTTTCAATGCCGTAATACTGGCAGACCGCATAGGAGATGCTTTCGGCCTCAACCTCCTCGGTGTTACGGCTCTTTTCTCCGGGGACAAGGATCGTCTCACCATCGTCCGCAAGCTCCGTCATGTGTTCATAGTCGTGGAGCTTGGCGTGAGCAATCTCATGGACGGCGGCACATACCGTCTGTACCTCGCTCATACCGGCGCGGATGGTGATGCTCTGCGCCTTAATGCTGAAAAAGCCATCTGTGTCATGCGCAACGGGCTTTATCCCTATCGGAACGGGAGAAGCACGGCGCAGCGCCTCCATGAAAACCTCATACTGCTGCACATTGCCGCTCAGATCGGCGGCAAGCTGGGGCAAGGGCTTTCCCGCAGTCTGCGACACGTCAAAGACGGATACCACCTTGAACATAGGGATACGGATTTCCTTTTCCTCAATGATGGCCTTGCCGTCCGCATCCAGCATCGGCGCATTGGTTTCCGGGTCGGTCTTGATTTCCTCGACCTTTTTCTTATAGGGAGTAGGAGCGATGATGCGGATACCTTTTTCGCCTTTCAGGACGTTCCTGCCGAACTGATCGCGCCACTTGTTGAAGCCCGCCACATGGGTGGCGTCGGGGCGCTGCATATAGATGAGCATGGTATTATTGACCGAGTAGCGGTGAAAGCGGCTCATGGTGGCAAGGTACTTCCGGTACTTATCGCTCTCGAACAGCTCCTTGATGCCATTTTCGATGCTGTCAACGATCTCCCGCATCCGGTCTTTGCTGGTTTGTTTTTCAGCCATGATGATCTCCTTTCAGAAAAAATAGCGCCCCTGCGCAGAAGAAAACACATCCTGCACAGGGGCAATTCTCCGCAGATAGAGGCCGTTTTTGCGCTTGCGGATAGAATGACGCAGCCCCTTGTGATTCCGCATGGAAAAAGCCTTGCGGCACGGGGCTTTCCCAGTCTCTATTTGCGGAGGTTCCAGTATTGTTCACGCTTTCGTTTGGCGTCCTGCTTTCTCCGTTCCTGCTTGGCGCAGGCGGGGCAATATTTGGTGCGATTGGAGGAAGAATAGACCGGCTTACCGCAGACGGCGCAGCGCTTTCCCGGCCTTTCCCGCATCACGTCGGCCAGCAGCTCATGGTCGGCGGGAAGTACCGCGTTTCGGAACCAGTTGCACAGCAGCGAGTAGGAAATACCCTGTACGCAGACGCAAGGCTCTCCATCATCCAGCGCGAGGCAGTTGCCGTGATCGTAATTACAGCAGAGCTTCCGAATGAGCTTTTTGGAGCGGCGGAGCTGCTTGTGATCCATACGCGGCGTATCAGTCATTGTCGAACACCAGCTTATAGCCCGCGCGCTGCCCATCGTCCTCCAAAAAAACGCTGGCATCATAGGTTTTCCCGGTCTTTTCGGAGTAGCAGCCTTTCAGCGGGGCGCGGCCATTTTTCAAAAGCGCAGCGGCAAGGGATTTTGTCAGCACCTTTTTCTTGGCGGTGAAAAAGCGGCTGTTTTTCCAGAGAACAAAGGAACAGGCACGGTTCTCGCAGAAAAAGCCTTTCGGTGATTCCGTCACCTCGGCTCCGCAGCGGGGACACTTGCCGACTACCTCACGCCCGGAGGGGAACAGGACTTCCGTACCGGGGATGGGTTTGTAGGTCTGCACCAGCTCATGTAGCATGGCGGCGATCCCATCCATGAAGCTGTCCGGGGCGATTTCACCGCGCTCGATCTCTTTCAGGCGGTGCTCCCATTCAGCGGTGAGCTGCGGAGACTGGAGCTGTTCAGGCAGAACGGTGATAAGCGCCGTGCCGGTGGAGGTGGGCAGCAGATTTGTGATCTTTTTGGACTTCCTGCGCTCCACAAAACCGGAGGACACCAGCTTTTCAATGATACCGGAGCGGGTCGCCGGGGTGCCAATGCCCTTGCGCTCGGCATCATCTGGCATATCCTCCTTGCCCGCGTTTTCCATCGCGGCCAGCAGCGTATCCTCGGTGAAATGCTTGGGCGGCGTGGTTTTTCCGGTCTTGACCGATGCGGCAGATACGGAAAGCGTCTGATTCTCCGTTACCACCGGCAGCGCAGGCACTGTCTCTGCCTGCTCCTGCTCATAGCGCTTCCAGCCGGGAGCAAGGACGGTTTTGCCCTTGGCGGTGAAGCTCAGACCGGCACAGTCCACCGTAATGACCGTTTCTGCGTAGCGATGTGGTTCATCCACCGCACGAAGCAAGCCTCTTGCCGCCAGCTTCAGCACCTCGCGTTCGCCCAGCGGCAGAGAGGCCATATCTACCTTTTCCGCGCTGATGGTGGGAACAATGGCGTGGTGATCGGTGACTTTTTTACTGCTGCATACCTGCTTGGCGCAGATGGTCGGCGGCTTCTCCATGCCGCAGACAGCGGCAGCGGCGGCGACAAGGCCGGGGACGCTGCCCTCCATATCGTCGGTCAGATAGCGGCTGTCGGTGCGCGGGTAGGTACAGAGCTTCTTTTCATAGAGCGCTTGGAGATAGTCGAGGGTCTGCTGAGAGGTGTAGCCGAGAACGCGGTTGGCGTCGCGCTGGAGGGAGGTCAAATCGTAGAGCGCGGGCGCTTTCTCAGACTTTTCCTTGCGCTCCACGCTTTTGACGGTTACTGCCTTGCCCTTGCAGGCGTTGGCGATGGCGTCGGCGTCCTTCCTGTCCTTCATTCGGCCTGTCGTGGCGGGAAAGCCGCAATCGAGCTGGACGGTGTAGAACGGTTCTGCCACAAATGCGGAGATCTCCGCCTCGCGCTGTACCAGCAGCGCCAGCGTGGGCGACATGACGCGCCCAATGTTCAATGTGCGGCCATACGTCAGGGAGAAATACCGCGTGGCGTTGATACCAACCAGCCAATCAGCCTTGGCGCGGCACAGCGCAGATTGATGCAGGCCGTCATAGTCGCGCCCAGACTTAAGCTGCTGGAAACCGCTGCGGATGGCATCATCCTCCATAGAGGAAATCCAAAGCCGCAGGATAGGCTTGGCGCATCCTGCAAGGCAGTAGACTGTGCGGAAGATCAGCTCACCCTCGCGTCCAGCGTCGCAGGCGTTGACCACCTCTGCCACATCCTCCCGGCGCATCAGCTCCCGCAGAATGTCAAACTGGTTCTGCTTGTCCGCACGGACGATGAAGCGGAACGAGGTAGGAATGATGGGCAGCGCCGCCAGCGTCCATTTGGCATCATCGGCATTGTAAACAGCGGCGTCGGCCAGCTCTGCCAGATGCCCAAAGCACCACGACACGACATACCCGCTGCCCTCCAGATACCCGTCATGCCGTGACTTTGCGCCCAGCACGGCGGCGATGCTCTGCGCCACGGAGGGTTTTTCGGCGATCACAAGGCGCATGGTGCAGCCTCCATTCTCTTTACGTCACGGTAGCAGGGGCGAACGCAGCTCTGTCCGAAGCGCTTGCAGCCGTAGCAGAAGTGTTCCTTGGCAGCGTCGGGAGGGCTGTCCTCCCGCGCTGCTTTCGGCTTCTGCATCATCAGGCGTTCCAGCGGATTGTTGGTGAAATATCTCATGCGTCTGTATCCTCCGTAGTATCCTGTTCCGGTTCGCCCTCATACGGCTCAAACTCGTATTCGTTCTCGCCGTAATCATAATCGTCCAGATCGGCGCTGCCTTTGGTCTGCGGCTTGGCCTTTTTCTGCTTGAAAATATAGAACGCTGCGCCGCCGCCCAGTGCGACGATCAGCAGGACGACGAGGATGCCGCCCACGCCGCTCTTTTTCTCCGGTTCCTCGGCGGCGGGTTCTGTCGGCTCGGTGGGGACTTCGGGCTTTGCCTCCTTGCCCACGCACTCGGTCATGTTGACCGCACAGACGGGGCAGGATGTATTGACCGTACCGGCCACGCATTTGGTGGTGCAGGAGCAAGTGGCGGGCGTTTCTTCCTCGCCGGTCAGCGCCATCAGGTCAGCCTCATCCACCTGATTCAAGAAGTGGACGGTTTCTTCGCCCTCATCGTCGCGGTCAATAATCATGTAAAATACGTTACCATTCTTGCTTTCCAACGTAATGAACTGTTTTCCTGCCTTGGTGCTGGAGCCAATATCGTCGATCAGCGTCAGATTGCCGTCCGGTGTCAGCGCATCGCTGCCGCCCGTCATGCCGCCGATGCTCGCGGTACTGTCAGCGGCGTCGGTGACGGTCAGATAGCTGCCGTACACATAGCCCACACGGGCGGGCAGCAGGATTTTTACCCAATCGCCGTCCCTGCCGATCACATCGACCGCTGTGCCGTTGGGAAGCTGTGTAAACGCGGTGTTGTCCAGCCCTGCGCCGGTGCGGACATTCAGGTTGCCGCCGTTGGTCGTGACCGTGCCGATCTGTTTTGTCTCCTGCGCATCTGCGGCGCTGCTTTCGGCGGTGGGCAGCGCATCATCAGGATAATCACCGCCGCTGGCAAAGGCGGAAACGGGGAGAATCCCGATGCACAGGAGCATCAGCAGCAGGCTGATAAAAATGCGCGGTGTGTTCTTAGTCATGGTTCAACGCCTCCTTTTCCGAAGTGGCCGGTGCAGGCGCGGCCTGCATACGGCGGAACAGCTCGGCAAACTGCTCCATCGTCATGCCGTTCTCACGCACCATGCCGATGATGTCGGTGTCCTCCAACTCACGAATCTGCTTTTCCAGCTCGCGGTTGCGGCCTTGCAGATCAGAGATTTTGCTTTTGTTCTTCTCCAGCTCTCCACGGAGCTTCATAATTTTCGGGTTCATATCGTTCACTCTCCTTTACGGCAAGCGCCCATAACGGTAGAAATGGGACTGCCAATAGCTTGAATTTAAGTTTGCATAAGAGATCGGATCTCCGCAGTGGATCATCATATTGTTGCCGACGTAGATACCCACATGGCTGACGCCGGGGGTATCATAGGTTCCGGTGAAAAACACCAGATCGCCCGGTTTGGCATTGTCAGAGGATACGGGCGTACAGATATTGCAAAGTCCCTGCGCACCCAGCCTACCCACATCCCAACCGGAATGATTGATGACCCAACTGACGAAGCCCGAACAGTCAAACGAGGTGGAGGGGCTGCTGCCGCCCCAAACATAGGGGTAGCCGAGATACTTTTCCGCTTCCTTGATGATGGCGGCAAACACCTCATCGTCCAGCGCCTCCGGGGGAATGTCGTAGTCGGTATAGCTGCCCTCCACATACTTGCCGATGTAGCCTGAACCGGGGAACAGGTCGGGACGGTTGCCGAGGGTGGCCATATAGGTGGCGTACATTCCGAGCTGTTCTTCGCTCATAATGTAAACGGGAACATGGGAGAGATTGAAGTTTTCCAGCGTGACCGTGCAGATGTAGTAGTCATACGGCACCTGATAGGTGTCCGTGTGGGTGTTGCCGTCCGCGTCCGTCCATGTGTCGGTTTCTGTGCGGTATCGGGTTTCCACCACCACATCCTCGGTCAAAATGTACTGGCGGTCAAAGAGCATCTGGAGCGTACCCTGCACCTCATCCAGCGTCCATTCCCCTTGATGCAGCGCCGTAATCATGGAAATGAGTACATAGGGGTCATGCTCGATGGTGTCCAGATCAAAGTGGTACTCATCGTAGTCATGGGTGCTTTCATAGGTGTCGAGGTAGCGCTGAAGCTCTGCTTCCATCGCGCAATACTGCGCTTCCGCGCCCAGCATATCGGCGTCCTGCGACGGATAAGTGCTGGCCGCGATCCCGGAGCCGACGCCATCCATTATCACCGAGCAAGAGGACAGGCCGTTGAGCAGAAATGCCAGCATCAGCAGAATTGCGGCGGCAATGGCAAAGCCGCGCCGGTGTTCCCACACATATTTGCCCACTTCCTCAGCCTTTTCAGCGGCTTTTTTCGCGGTCTTGGCGGTATTCTCCGCAACCTTTGCCGTGGTCTGCGCCGCCTGATTGTGTTTGACAGCGGCATACTGCTTTTTGATGGCCTGCTTCTGCTGCCACTTGGAAACGGGATTGCTGGTGGGGCTGTCAATCTCCGCTTTCTTCTGGAGTGCGTCAAGATTGGCCTGTTCCAGCTTTCTCTCTGCACGGATGGCAGCGCGATAGGGCTTGAGCTGATGGGCGCGGTGGGCAGACTGCACCAGCCGCCCGCCGCTCTCCACGGCTTGCTCTACCTTGTGCGCGGCCTCTACGCCTACATTGTCATCCTCGCTCTGCCGCACCTCCCGGTGAACCTGAGAGAGAACAAAGTTGGCGGGGGCATCCTGCACGGCATGGGTCAGCTTTGAGGGCGGCTTTTTCTTATCCACTTCCTCAAACCGGAGCTGCGTTTTGACCTTGCCGGTGGCAGGATCAAAGCCGCGTTCCTTTTTGACCACGGTTTTCTTGGGGATTTTCGCCTGCGCCTTATCCGCCTTGGCCTCCGCTTTTTTCACCCGCTTGATGGGCTTTTCCAGCTTCGGCTCGGCAAGATCGGCGTCGGAAAACTGTAAACGCGGTTCTCTTTTCATGCCGACGCCACCTCTTGCGGTTTGGTGGTCATGACGCGGTACAGCTCGGTGTCCTTCGGGAAGTGGTCAATGAAGGGCAGGATCGTGTTGCCGTAGAACAGCAGCCCCTCGCCCTCGCCGGAGTGGGTCACATAAGAAAGCTGATGCGGCGAAATGTTGAGCTGCTTTGCGAGAATCTGCCGGTCGCCAGCGGCCTGATTGAGCATATAGATGAAATCGCTGTTCTCAAAAATGTTCTCAACCTCGCGGCTGGATAACAGGTCTTTGACATTTTGCGTGATCCCGGTGGGGATGCCGCCCCATTTGCGATAGCGTTTCCAGATTTCGACACTGTACGAAGCCGTCTGTTCCTCCTTCAAAAGAAGATGGAACTCGTCAAGATAGTAGCGGGTCGTTTTATGGGCGGCGCGGTTGATGGTCACACGGTTCCAGACCTGATCCTGCACCACCAGCATCCCGATTTTTTTGAGCTGCTTGCCCAGCTCCTTGATGTCGTAGCAGACGATGCGGCTATTCACATCCACGTTCGTGTGATGGTTGAACACATTCAGAGAGCCGGTGACGTAGATTTCCAAAGCAGTGGCGATGTACTGCGCTTCCTTTTCATCCTGCGCACGGAGGGCGTTATACAAGTCCTCCAGCAGCGGCATATTCTCCGGTTTCGGGTCATTGAGGTAGTCCCGGTAGACGATGCGCACGCAGCGGTCGATGATGGTCTTTTCCACAGGGGCAAGCCCATCCTTGCCGCCGACGATCAACTCGCACAGCGACAGAATGAAGTCGGATTTCAAGCTCAATGGGTTATCATCGTCGCTGTAATCCAGATTCAAGTCCATCGGATTGATGTAGCAGGGCGAACCGTCGTAGCCCTTGCCGGTGGGCGACAGCTTAATGACCTGACCGTGCAGACGCTCCACCAGCGGCGTATATTCGCCCTCCGGGTCACAGATGATGA
>ENA-OPMZ01000021-OPMZ01000021.1-human-gut-metagenome-genome-assembly--contig:-NODE-21-length-18949-cov-1.471631_pt1 | contig 18949 bp, 15 predicted proteins | sample MGYA00241533_ERZ501763 | MGnify/ENA primary metagenome ERZ501763 (study PRJEB25962, sample SAMEA2042559) | human gut metagenome | biome: human gut; feature: human-associated habitat; material: faeces... | reverse complement strand
TATAAAGGATATGCTACGCTCGTTCAGGATAAAGACCTATGATGAGGACACCGGCTATGGCCTTCTCAGACATGTGCTTGTAAGAAAGGGTTATGCAACAGGGCAGATAATGGTAGTGCTTGTACTGGCATCGCCGATACTTCCGTCGAAGAACAATTTCGTAAAAGCACTCAGGAAAAAGCATCCCAATATCACGACAGTGGTGCTCAACGTGAATGATAAAAAGACAAGCATGGTGCTCGGAGACAGAAATATTACGCTTTATGGCAAGGGCTTCATAGAGGATAAGCTGTGTGGCTGCACCTTCCGCATCTCACCAGGCTCGTTTTATCAGGTGAATCCGGTGCAGACGGAGCTTTTATACGAAAAAGCCATTAATGAGGCACACCTCACCGGCAAAGAGCGCGTAATCGATGCATACTGCGGCACCGGAACCATAGGCATCATAGCAGCGAAAAATGCAGGTGAAGTCATCGGTGTCGAGCTAAACCGTGATGCAATCCGTGATGCAGTCATCAATGCAAAGCGAAACGACATCAGAAATATCCGCTTCTACAATGACGATGCCGGAAAATTCATGGTCGAGATGGCACAAAAGGGTGAGAAAGCGGATGTTGTCATAATGGATCCTCCAAGAACCGGCAGCGACGAGGCATTTTTATCATCGGTTGTCAAGCTGTCGCCGGAGAGAGTGGTGTATGTGTCATGTGGTCCGGAAACACTGGCGAGGGATTTAAAGTATCTCACAAAGCATGGATATACAGTGAAGCGTGCAACACCATATGACTGCTTCCCATATACAGAGCACATTGAGACAGTGGTGTTACTTTGCAGGTAAATGGACGATAATAGTATTCCAATTCGCTATCAAATGGTGTAGAATAAAAACTACTTTCCATGTATACTAATGAATGATTACAGCCCATATACGGAGGATAAATATGAGGACGCTATATACATTTGACAAACACAACTATTCCGATGATATGGAGGTATTTGAGCGCTTCGCGGTGCGCGCGGTTATTATCAGAGACGGAAAGCTTGCCATGCAGCAGGCCGGTGAAGGCTACTACAAGATACTGGGCGGCGGCATCGATGCAGGCGAGACCAACGAGGTTGCGCTGGCACGGGAGGTGCGCGAGGAGGCAGGGCTACTTGTCGTGCCGGAAAGCATCAGGGAGTGCGGCAAGGTCATAGAAAAGAGACGCGATATATTTGAGGCTGACAAGATATATTACTGTCACACCTACGTGTATTTCTGTGATGTGAAGGACGAGCATGTGGCAGCACAGATGACAGACAGCGAGATAAGGCTTGATTATCATCTGTCATGGGCTACGCCGGATGAGATAATAAAGGCCAACAGCGCCTTTCTTGATAAAGAATGGATAGCAAGAGACACTAAGATTGTTGAGTTGATAAAAGAAATGTGTTAAAATAATGCCTGGATGTAAATCCGGGCATTTAATATAAGGAGAAGCAGTATAAATGGATAAAAATAAAATCAAAAATAAATTGAAGAATGATCCGGCCTTCACTCTTGAGGTGCAAAACCCGGAGGTTGAGGCGCTGATGACACAGTATTCAAGCGACAAAAAGGCGGAGACGCTCAATAAGCTCATTGAAAAATGCACTAAGAGCCGATTCCTGGTACCTGCAAATGTCGGAGAGAACAACAAGCCGATTCCGCTATTTATTAAAAACGGTGAGGGAGAGGCTTTCATGCCGCTTTATACCTCAAAGGCACAGCTTTCTAAGGATCATCCGTCACCATGTATTGTAAATATGCCGTTTCTTGCAGTCAACAACATGGTGGCAAATAAAGAGTCAAAGATTAATGGTATCGCATTCAACCCGTTCACTCACAATCTGATTTTCAAAAAGCCTCTTGTAGAAAAGATTGAGGCAGTGGAAAAGGCCAGAAGAGAGGGACATCCTACATCACCGACAAAGGGCAAGACTGTACAGATGACAGCAGAGCAGTATGTCATCTTTGAGCGTATGCAGTATGAGCATATTTTCCTGCCAGCAAAGATGTTTGAGGGTGGAAAAGAGTTCATGGACCGACTAGCCGATGAGAAGGAAAAGCTAATAGATGAGCTGTACGAGGAGGCATATCAGCAGAAGCGTATGTATCCATATATGGAGGAGGATTTCTCTGTTATGTCTATGCAGATTTCTGATACGCTCAATGTCACCAGAGTTGATTTCCCGACAAGAGATATGGCTCCAAACTGCGCAATCCGTGCTTATCTTGTGTGGGATGATGCTGCGTCACAGGGCAGATATTTTGTAATTGATGTGAAGGCCGATAAAACTACTGAGCTGGTTGAGATTACAGAGGATCACAAGCGTCTTGGATATGGAGCTGCACCGGTTGAGGGAGCAGAGCTTCAGACTGTTCTAGACCTGGTTAAGAAAAGTGCAGAGGAACAGAATTAGAAAAGTAATGTAGGGCATGATATATAAGGGAGGTCGCGTATGAAGGAGTTTTTAGGCAGAATCAAGGCTGATTTTCTATTGTCATCAGTGCTTTGCATAGCGCTGGGACTGGTGTTTATCATATGGAGAGCTTCGGTGCTCACGATTGTGGCCAATGTGCTTGCGGTAGTGCTTATCATCATCGGAGTGGTCTACATGTGCAGCTATTTTTTGAGCATAGTCACAAACGGGCTTTCGGCACTGCTTGGACTTATGGTTTTAGCAGTGGGCATATGGTTTCTGGTGCAGCCAAAGGTTGTTGTGAGCCTGATACCAATAGTCATCGGTCTGGTGCTCATTTTTCACAGCATCAGGAGCATTATTGAGGCAGTGGATGCTAGAAAATACGGTTACGGTGGATGGAGTGTCGGACTGATTTTTTCAATAATCAGTCTGATTTTTGGAATAATCTGCGTGACAAATGCATTTGATGTAATGAAGACAGCTACTGTTGTTGTCGGAATCATATTGATTTTCAACGGAGTGTCCAATATCTGGATTACAAGCCGTGCCACAAAGGCTGAGAGCTCTTACAACAAGCAAAAGGAGTATGAGGCAACGTTTGTCGAGGACAGAAAAGAGGACAATTAAGCAGTAACAGAAAGGCGACAGAATGCGTCGGATGGAGTTTAAGATGGAGAGACCCGGACTTACCAAGGTCGGTGACCATCTGAAGGTAACAGAGAGCAAGCTTCCGACTTCATATTATTATACGATAGAGCATGCAATTGCCATGTCGGAAACTACGTGGTCAGCGAGAGGCTCAAAAGCCGCGAGGGCGATGTCGTGGATGTGAGGGAGACGGAGAAGGGCTACTTTGTCACGATGGAGTTTGATGAGTAATGACACAGCAAGGTAAGAATGCAATAGATCTGGTGCTCGCTGAGAGCCTTATAGAGCTTTCAGCGAAAAAGCCAATCGATAAGATTACAATTAAAGAGATAACGGACAAGGCCGGAGTTATCCGCCCCACGTTTTACAATCATTTTCAGGACAAGTACGAGCTGATAGAGTGGATTATCAAAAACGAGCTGCTTGAGCCCATCAAGCCACTGCTCAATGCCGGAATGATTTTTGAAGCGATTGTGCTGATGCTCAATAATATCTCGGCAAACAGTGTTTTTTACAAGAAAGCACTAAAGCTGGAGGGGGCTGTGACGTTTAATCAGATTGCCATGAAATGCGTCTGCGAGATGTTTATGAATATCATAAACGAAAAGAGTACAGGAAAGAAATCCAAATACCGCTGGCTCACACCGGAGGTGATTTCTACATATTATGCGCAGTCGTTGTGCTTTATCACGGAGGGCTGGATAGCCCAGGGCATGGATGATATTGAGCCGAAGGAGATGGCTGAGGCATACATGTATCTGATTACACGCTCTATGGATGATATACTAAGTGAGCTGTAGAGGACAATTGTCATGGAAAATGACGGCTTAAGCAAACTCATAAAGCAGAATCATAAAGAGGCATGTGTTCATATAAATATGAAAATGCTGTGAAAAAGTGTCAGAAATCAAATACAATATCATATATGTGTCATATCGGATATACAAATTGATGGATTTGTATATCTCACATGACAAATCGAAGAGATTGAATATTTATTTATTCGGTCTTTTTTTTTATACTTCAATACGAAAAAAAGAAAGAGTGGTGAATCTAATGATTAAATTTGGAAAAGGAGTCGTAAAACATCGTGTGCTGATACTGATAGTTGCATTTGCACTGCTTATACCGTCGGGAATCAGCTTTATCAACACGAGAATCAACTTTGATATCCTTTCTTATCTGCCAAGCCAGATAGAGACTATGAAGGGTCAGGATATCATGGTAGATGAGTTTGGAACCGGAGCGTTGTCTTTTGTGATCTTGGAGGATATGAAGGATCAGGACATAGAGACTCTGGCTGATGACATAGAGGACCTTAAGGGTGTAAATGATGTCATCTGGTACGGAACAATCGCTGATTCCACATTGCCAAGAGAGGCAATTCCGGATGAGGTGTACGACGCATTTAACAACAAGGATGCAAACAGCCAGCTCATGCTCGTCACCTACAGTGACACAATGGGTTCGGATGAGACAATGGAAGCCGTCAACAAGATGGATAAGATGGTGAAAAACCACTGCTTCGTAGCAGGAATGGCAGCGGTCAACGCAGATACAAAGACACTTGTTATGCAGCAGGCTCCTATATATGTCATCATAGCAGCATTGCTTTCAATGCTTGTCATGGGAATTACAATGGATTCAATAATTGTTCCGATGTTATTCCTCCTAAGCATAGGAATGGCTATTATCTATAACCTGGGAACAAACTTTATACAGGGACAGATTTCATACCTGACACTGGCACTGACAGCAGTATTGCAGCTCGCCGTAACAATGGATTATTCGATTTTCCTGTGGCACAGCTATCAGGAGCAGATAGACAGATATGACGGAGACAAGAAGCGAGCCATGGCACATGCCATTTCCCACACAATTGTCTCAGTAACAGGAAGCTCAATCACAACAATCGCAGGCTTCGTAGCCCTCTGCTTCATGAGCTTTACACTTGGACTTGACCTGGGAATCGTAATGGCAAAGGGCGTTGTATTCGGAGTTATCGGATGTGTAACAATTCTCCCTGCACTGATTCTTGCATGTGATAAGGCAATCGAGAAGACAAAGCACAAGATTCTCATGCCGGATGTTTCCAGGATTGCAAGCTGGGTAACAAATCATTATAAGATACTTGCAGTGATTTTCATCGTAGTGCTCATCCCGGCAATATACGGATACACTCATGATCAGGTCTACTATGACCTTGCAGGAACCATGCCTGACAGTGCATACAGTAAGCAGGCCAATGAAAGACTCGACAAGGAGTATGCTATGGGTGCCACACATATCATTATCGCACCGAGCGATATGTCAAAGGCAGACAGCATAAGCATGATAGATGATATCAAGAAGGTCGATGGAGTAAAGCTTGCAGTATCACTTGACTCAATACTTGGACCTACAATACCGGATGATATGGTGCCGGATGAGGCAAAGGAGATATTCAAAAACGGTGATTACCAGATGATGCTTGTTTCATCAAAATATGAGACAGCATCTGATGAGGTAAACAACCAGATAACAGAGATTAAAAAGATAGTAAAGAGTTACAGCGAGGACGCAATGCTTATCGGTGAGGCACCTTGTACAAAGGATCTTATCACTATCACAGATACAGACTTTAAGCGTGTAAGTGCAGTATCAATCGTATTGATATTCCTTATCATCCTCGTAGTATTCAAATCAGTATCGCTTCCAATCATACTTGTAGCGGTCATCGAGTTTGCAATCTTTGTAAACATGGGAATTCCGGGGCTTACAGGAACGAAGCTTCCGTTTATCGCGAGCATCGTAATCGGAACCATACAGCTTGGTGCAACGGTTGACTATGCGATACTTATGACCACAAAGTACAGAAAGAACAGATACACCGGAATGGACAAAAAGCCGGCAATCACAAAGGCACTTGCAGATTCGACAAACTCAGTTATAGTCAGTGCACTCTGTTTCTTCGCCGCAACCTTTGGTGTAGGACTTTATTCAAACATTGATATGATCAGTTCTATCTGTATACTGCTTGCACGAGGCGCAATCATCAGTATGTTTGTAGTAGTATTTATACTTCCGTCAATGTTTATGATTTTTGACAAAGTAATATGTGCCACAAGCGCAGGCTTTAAAAACAAGAACCTGACAGCTTAGTAATCTGATTAATCATAAATGAGGGATAAAATACTTTTTGACCCTCATAACATAAAAATATGACCTCAAAAACAAAATCAGGAGGAATAAGACATGAAATTACCAGAATTGAAAGAAAAGTTAAAAAGTAAATATATTGTCCGTGTTGTAGCCGGAGTCCTCACAATAGCACTTGTAGGTACAGGAATCGGAGCAACAGCAGTTTTTGCGGAGAAGAACAGCACTGCAGTCACAGCCGAGGCAGACAGCACAACAGGAAGCAGCAAGGATGCTGATGACATAGCAGATAAGCTCATGGACAGCGTATCATTAAAGGATAACGACGCAGACAAGGACGAGAGCGTATATCTCATTTCAGATGCAAACGGCAACGTAAACAAAACAATCGTAGTAGATCACCTTAAAAATAAAGACAAAAAGGATACCTTGGAGGATGCTTCAAACCTTTCAGATATCGAGAACGTAAAGGGCAAGGAAAAATTCACACAAAGCGGTGATAAGCTCACATGGCAGGCCGGTGGCAAGGACATTTACTACCAGGGCACAGCAACAGAGGAACCGCCTGTAACACAGAAGGTTACATATTACCTCGATGGAAAAGAAATCTCACCTGAGGATCTTGCAGGAAAATCAGGAAAGGTCAAAATCCGTTTTGACTACACAAATACCACATCATACACAGAGACAGTAAACGGCGAGAAGCAGACAGTTTCCGTACCATTTGCAGCAATAACAGGACTTGTACTCGGTGATGGCTTCGAGAATATCGAAGTGACAAACGGCAAGGCTGAGGTAAGCGACTCATCAAGCGTAGTGCTCGGCTATGCACTTCCGGGCTTAAAGGACAGCCTCGGAATCAAGGACAAAGACCTCGATGGCGATGTAAATATCCCTGAATACATGGAAATGACAGCAGATGTGGAGAATTTCTCAATGCCTGCAGCCATGACCTTCGTGGTAAACGCATCTGATTATGTAAGCACAGACGGAATTGACACATCAGACCTCGATGACATGATAAATGACTTAAAGGATGCCTCAACACAGCTTCAGGATGGTTCAAAGACACTGGCAGAGGGTACTGACACACTTGCTGACGGACTTTCAACATTGCAGAGCAAGCTCGGCACATTCGCATCAGGAGTTGGCACACTGAAGAGTGGACTTAAGACATATACTGATGGTGTTAGTACATTAAGTGGTGGACTGAATACACTTGGAAACAGCACAGGAGCCCTTGTGTCAGGAGCAGATAAGCTTAATAGCGGAGCAGGACAACTGGCAAGTGGAAGTGCAACACTTAAGGATGGCTTGAAATCATATACGGATGGAGCAAGTCAGTTAAATACAGGCTTGAACCAGCTTAATGACAACACAGGAAGTCTTGCAACAGGTGTGACCAGCCTTAATGATGGGGCAAAAACGCTTTCGGATGGTATTAATGCTGCAAACAAGGGCGCAGCAGGAGTATCTGCAGGTGCAGCACAGCTAAAGACAAGTATTGATACGGCAAAAACAGGAGCTGATTCTCTTGCAGCAGGAGCAAAGCAGGTTGATGAAGGAGTTGGTCAGTTGACACAATCTTTATCAGATATGCCTGAAACAATCAAAACCAATATAAATAAATCTCTGGAACCACTGAATGAATTAAATGTCGGAACATTATTTAAAACTCTTGGATATATTGATACAGATAAGATTACAGCAGACAATGTATCAGCAGCAGCGGATGCAGCAGTAAACAATGCAGGAGATATAATAGATGCTTTGACTAATATGCAGAATCAGAATCCATCTGCAACTTATAATCAGATACTTGTTGGTCTGTCTCAGGGAAAAGGTGCTGTATCAGTATATTCTACCGTGAACCAAAGTATAACAGACAGTGCTTCCACAGTGCAAGCTTTAAAGGATGGCTCAGCAAAGGTATCAGATGGTGCGTCATCATTAGATGCTGGTTTAGGACAGTTGTCAGATGGAGCATCTGAGTTGTCAAGCGGAGCTTCTGATTTAGCAAAAGGAACTACACAGCTTGCAACAGGAGCTACAGAGCTTCAGACAGGCACACAAAGTCTTGCAGATAAATTACCAGAGCTGACAAAAGGAATCACCAGCCTTGTAAATGGTTCAAACGAGTTAGTTAAAAACAATGATACACTTAATGTCGGAGCAACAGCACTCAATGCCGGAGCAAGCCAGCTTTCAGCCGGAACACAGTCACTCATGAACTCAGTACCAACTCTTACAAGCGGTATCAAGCAGCTTGTAGACGGTTCAAACACACTTGTAGCAAACAACGCACAGCTCAACAGCGGAGCCTCACAGCTTGCAGATGGAACAAATCAGATAGTTTCAGGTGTTGACCAGCTCACAACAGGCTCTAAGACACTTTCAGAGGGTGCACACACACTTGCAGATGGTATGGTACAGTTCAATGAGGAAGGAATCAATAAGATTCTCGACGCATACAACGGTGACTTAAAGCCATTCACCGACAAGCTCCAGGCAGTAATTGACGCAGGTGAGGAATATCAGACATACTCAGCAATCGCTGATGGACAGACGGGCAGCGTTAAGTTCATATATAAATTAGCTTCAATAGATGCTAAGGCAGATAGCGACAAATAATTAATTAAAGGATGTTTGTAACTATTCAGTACAGAAAACAAAATATTTACAAATATACATCAGAAGGGAAAATATCATGACAAATCCAAACGGAAGATTTGGTATTCACGGAGGCCAGTACATTCCTGAAACCCTCATGAATGCCGTTAAAGAATTAGAAGAAGCATACAATTATTACAAAAACGATCCTGAATTTAACAGAGAGCTCACAGAGCTTCTCAATGATTATGCAGGAAGACCATCGAGACTGTACTACGCAGAAAAGATGACAAAGGATCTCGGCGGAGCGAAAATATACCTTAAAAGAGAGGATTTAAACCATACAGGAGCCCACAAGATCAACAATGTATTAGGTCAGGCACTTCTTGCAAAGAAAATGGGCAAAACCCGCCTGATAGCTGAGACCGGAGCCGGTCAGCACGGCGTGGCAACAGCAACGGCCGCAGCCCTTATGGGTATGGAATGTGTCGTATTCATGGGCGAGGAGGACACAAAGCGTCAGGCGCTCAATGTATACCGCATGCGTTTGCTCGGAGCAGAGGTTATCCCTGTTACATCAGGCACAGCCACATTAAAGGATGCCGTATCGGAGGCAATGAGAGAGTGGACCAAGAGAATTTCAGACACACATTACTGCCTGGGCTCAGTTATGGGACCACATCCGTTCCCTACCATCGTAAGAGATTTTCAGGCGGTCATATCAAAGGAAATCAAGGAGCAGATGCTTGAAAAGGAGCACAGACTGCCTGATGCGGTTATCGCATGTGTGGGCGGCGGCTCAAATGCCATCGGAAGCTTTTACAACTTCATAGAGGATGAGGGTGTAGAGCTCATCGGCTGCGAGGCAGCAGGAAGAGGAATAGATACCTTTGAGACTGCAGCCACAGTAAATACAGGCCGTCTTGGTATCTTCCACGGCATGAAGTCATATTTCTGTCAGGACAAATACGGACAGATCGCTCCGGTTTATTCAATTTCTGCAGGACTTGACTATCCGGGAGTCGGACCGGAGCACGCATATCTGCACGATATCGGCAGAGCGCAGTATGTACCTATAACAGATGATGAAGCGGTAAATGCTTTTGAATACCTCGCAAAGACAGAGGGAATTATCCCTGCAATCGAGTCCTCACATGCAGTGGCATATGCCATGAAGCTGGCGCCTACAATGGGCAAGGACAAGATAATCGTTGTTACTGTTTCAGGCAGAGGCGACAAGGACTGCGCGGCAATAGCAAGATACAGAGGGGAGAATATTTATGAGTAAGATAAGAAGTGCGTTTGAAAACGGCAAGGCATTTATACCATTTATCACCTGTGGTGATCCAAATTTAGAGACAACCGCAAAAATCGTAAGAGAAGCAGTTGCAAACGGAGCAGACCTTATAGAGCTTGGAATTCCATTCTCTGATCCTACAGCAGAGGGACCTGTAATCCAGGGCGCCAACATAAAGGCACTTGCAGCCGGAGTTACAACAGACAAGGTTTTTGACCTTGTGAGAGATTTGAGAAAAGATGTCACAATTCCTATGGTTTTCATGACATATGCAAATGTGGTTTACTCATACGGTGCAGAAAAGTTTATCAGTACATGTAAGGAAATAGGCATTGACGGATTCATTCTGCCGGATATCCCATATGAGGAAAAGGAAGAGTTTTTACCACTCTGCAAGAAATATGATGTGGACCTTATTTCATTTATCGCACCTACATCAAAGGATCGCATTGCGATGATAGCAAAGGAGGCAACCGGCTTCATCTATGTGATTTCAAGCCTCGGAGTCACCGGTACAAGAAGCGAGATTAAGACAGATCTGGCTTCAATAGTCAAGGTAATCAGAGAAAACACAGATGTGCCGTGTGCTATAGGCTTTGGTATTTCAACACCCAAGCAGGCAAAGAAGATGGCAGATATCTCGGATGGTGCCATTGTGGGCTCTGCCATCATCAAGATAATCGATGAGTATGGTGAGGCTTCACCAAAGTATGTCGGTGAGTATGTTAAAGCAATGAAGGATGCGCTGTAATTTGTATTGACCGCTTGACAAAATTATTGGTTAATTCATAATAATAAAAAGATGCAGATTTGCAAATATGATGAGAATTAACGTGGAGATACAATAATGCAGGAAAATGAGAAAGACAAAAGATTAGAAAAACAGCTTGATTTCATCAGAGAAATCGACAAGGAAAAGGAGATATTCCGCCAGACTTATTTAGCTGATGCAAGCCGCAAGGAAAATGATGCGGAGCATGCCTGGCATATGGCTATCATGACCATGCTCTTGAGTGAGTATGCAAATGAGAAGATAGACGTGCTAAAGACAGTAGGAATGCTTTTGATACACGACATAGTAGAGATTGACGCAGGAGACACATATGCCTATGATGAGGCAGGCAAGGCCACACAGCATGAGCGTGAGCAGAAGGCGGCGGAGCGTATATACGGACTCTTGCCAAAGGAACAGGGCGAGCTGCTTTTAGAGCTGTGGGAGGAATTTGAGGAGCAGCAGACACCGGAAGCCAGATTTGCCCGCACCATGGACAATATCCAGCCAATGCTCTTAAACGATGCATCGGACGGGCTTTCATGGCGTGAGCACAGTGTAAAGCTGTCGCAGATACTCGGCAGAAATAAGCGCACAGCACTTGGCTCAGAGAAAATCTGGGATTATGCGTTTAACAATATACTGAAAAAGCATGTTGAAAGCGGAAATATCATAGATGATGAGGGCGTCTTCTCTGCGGAAGCCGGTGCGTGTGCAAAAGCCAGCGAGCGTAATGGACGGTAATAATGATTTACTGAAAAATCCTTTGAAAATCACGTATAATTCTATTGTAGACAGTCGTCTTGTATGATATACTTTACTGGATTAAATCGGTGAACTATAAATGAAATGTAATTATTCAAGGCTGCTTAAATAGTTACCTGACAAGTATATTGAGTTTCATCGAAATCCACAGAATAAAACACACGGAGGAATCAAAATGAATATTGTATGCTTAGACCTTGAGGGAGTATTGGTACCTGAAATCTGGATTGCATTTGCAAAGGAGACAGGCATTCCTGAGCTTGAGAAGACAACAAGAGATGAGCCTGATTATGATAAGCTCATGAACTATAGAATAAATATTTTAAAGGAGCACGGACTCGGATTAAAAGAAATTCAGGAGACAATCGCAAAGATAGATCCAATGCCTGGCGCAAAGGAGTTTTTGGATGAGCTTCGTTCAATCACACAGGTAATCATCATCAGTGATACATTTTCACAGTTTGCTGGCCCGCTCATGAAGAAGCTCGGCTGGCCAACAATCTTTTGTAACGAGCTTGAGGTTGCTGAAGATGGCGAGATTACAGGCTTTAGAATGAGATGTGAGCAGTCAAAGCTTACAACTGTAAAGGCACTGCAGTCTATCGGATATGATACCATCGCAAGCGGTGACAGCCACAACGATTTAGGCATGATACAGGCCAGCAAGGCAGGTTTCCTTTTCAGAAGCACAGATGCTATCAAGAAGGACTACCCTGAGCTTCCTGCATATGAGACATATGATGAGCTGCTTGCAGCGATTAAAGCAGCATTATAATAATAAATATAGTTGATAAACAGCTTCCCACATGATATTTTAGAGTGGACACATCCACCTGTACATGTGGGAAGTTTCTATATATTTATGGCATGCAAAATCATATGAAAGAAGGTAGAGTGCAGATGTATACGGTAACACACATATATGAGGCTGATTTTGGCTGTGAGGAAAGAGCAGACGGCGCAAAAGCAAAATGCATGGTTTATCTCGAGGACGAAAACGGCAGACAGCGTCATGTAGAGGTTGAGGATGAATGGCTTACGGCAAATGGGATAGAAGAGGGAAGCAGCTGGAAAGAAAATATCACAGATGAAGCCTGAATCATAAGCTATGAGATTAATTATGTGATTAGAGTATGTGAATAAATTTTGTGTTTAGATGCACATTGTGTATTGACAACAGTACAAAAGGTGCTATAATAAAATTAACATATGAACAATCATTCATATGTTCAATAAAAAACGTACAGTAAAACAAATAATTCATGAAAATAAGGAGAACACCACTATGAAGAAGACTTACAAAATCGATGTAGACTGCGCTAACTGCGCCAACAAGATGGAGGATGCCGCAAAGAATACAGCAGGTGTAAAGGATGCTACAGTCAATTTCATGACACTCAAGATGAGCGTTGAGTTTGAAGAGGGACAGGATGCAAAGGCGGTTATGCAGGAGGTTCTTAAGAACTGTAAAAAGGTAGAGGATGACTGCGAGATTTTCTTATAAATTGCCGGGCGCAGGAATGACAAATGATATTATTTCAATGCCTGCGCTATAGTAAGGGTGATTATCAAGAGATTATAATGAATGGAGCTATGGCGTATGAATAAAAAGCAGAAAAAAGTACTTGCGCGTATCATAATCGCAGCGGTACTCATGATTATATTACATTTCATACCGGTTAAGGGAATTATCAGGTTCCTGCTTTACATGGTGCCTTATCTGGTTATAGGATACGATATCCTGAAAAAGGCATTTAAGGGAATCAAAAACAAGCAGGTATTTGATGAAAACTTCCTGATGGCGGTTGCCACTGTAGGTGCGATAGCGGTTGCACTTTATGAGAATGGTGACTATACAGAGGCTATAGCAGTTATGCTCTTCTACCAGATAGGAGAGCTGTTTCAGAGCTATGCAGTCGGAAAGAGCCGTAAGAATATCAGCGAGCTCATGGACATCAGACCCGACTATGCCAATATTGAGGTGGACGGAAAGCTCACCCAGGTTGACCCTGATGAGGTTGCTATCGGCTCAGTAATCGTGGTACAGCCTGGTGAAAAGGTTCCTATCGACGGTGTGATAGTTGAGGGCTCATCTACATTAAACACCAGCGCGCTTACAGGTGAGAGCGCGCCAAGGGATGCAAAATGCGGTGATGAGATAATCAGCGGATGCATCAATATGTCCGGTGTTTTAAAGATTAAAACCACCAAAGAGTTTGGCGAATCAACGGTTTCAAAGATACTTGACCTCGTTGAAAATTCAAGCTCAAAGAAATCAAAATCAGAAAACTTCATATCAAAATTTGCCAAGTATTACACTCCGGCAGTCTGCTACAGTGCACTTGCACTTGCGATACTGCCACCGCTTTTCAGAATACTTTTCATGTCAGCTGAACCACAGTGGGGCAGCTGGATATACAGGGCACTTACCTTCCTTGTAATAAGTTGTCCGTGCGCGCTGGTCATCAGTATTCCGCTCAGCTTTTTTGCAGGAATCGGAGGCGCCAGCCGCGAGGGTGTTCTTGTAAAGGGCTCAAACTATCTTGAGACCTTATCACAGACCAGATACGTTGTATTTGACAAGACCGGCACCATGACAGAGGGCGTTTTCGAGGTGGCAGGAGTCTACGACAATACGCTCGATAGAGAAAAGGTGCTCGAGTACGCAGCACTCGCAGAGAGCAGCTCATCGCACCCAATCAGCAGGAGCTTACAGAAGGCATATGGAAAGGAAATCGACAGAACCCGTGTGACAGACGTTGAGGAGATCAGCGGCCACGGAATCACCGCAAAGGTAGATGGCGTATCTGTAGCGGCAGGAAACTACAAGCTTATGAAAAAGCTGGGCTTAAGCTACAGTGAAACTGACAAGGTCGGCACCATAGTCCATATCGCGATAGACGGCAGCTATGAGGGCTATATCCTTATCTCAGATAAGATAAAGCCAACCTCAGCGGCAGCAATAAAAGCATTGAAAAAAGCCGGAATAAAAGGTACAATAATGCTTACAGGCGATTCAAGGACAGTAGCCGACTCAGTAGCGGCAGAGCTTGGAATCGATGAAGTATACAGTGAGCTTTTACCGGGCGATAAAGTAGCAAAGGTGGAGGAACTGCTCGCAAGAAGAGTGTGATCCGTTCCTTAAAAGAGCAGGGGAAAGTTGCCATGGTGGGTGACGGTATCAACGATGCACCGGCACTTACAAGAGCAGATATCGGAATTGCAATGGGCGCCATGGGCTCAGATGCAGCAATCGAAGCCGCAGATATCGTCCTAATGGATGATGACCCGCTAAAGATAGCAAAAGCAATAAAAATATCGCGCAAATGTCTGCGAATAGTATATGAAAACACATACTTCGCAATAGGCATCAAGCTGATCTGCCTCGTGCTCGGAGCAGTCGGAATAGCCAATATGTAGCTCGCAATATTTGCAGACGTAGGAGTAATGGTGATAGCAGTGCTAAATGCAATCCGCGCATTATTCGTACACAAGCTCTAAAAAGGTAGAGCTCAAAGAACAGATATCAAAGAGCAGATATCAAAATGCCATAAAACTACTATATAAAAAATACCAGACAGAATGCACCCAAGAAGTGCACTCTGTCTTTCGCGTATAAAAAAGTTATTGTGTAACTGCGAAGGCACATGCAATTTATGTGGAGCACCAGCCCCATAGCCAATAAAGTAAAAATAACGCAATATAGCGCAAGAATAACGCAGGAAGGACACCACACCATGAGCGAAAAAATAAATGAACAGATAGAATGCTGCGACTGCAACGAAATCCACGAAGACCTTCTGAAAATAGTAAATGATACAATGCCGGAGGAAACCGAGCTCTACGACCTTGCAGAGCTTTTTAAAGTGTTTGGCGATTCCACCCGGATCAGAATCCTCTTTGTGTTGTTTGAAGCGGAGGTATGCGTCTGCGACCTTGCAAAGGTGCTAAACATGACACAGTCCGCCATATCACACCAGCTTAGGATATTAAAGGCAAACAAGCTCGTAAACAGCAGACGTGAGGGAAAATCAGTGTTTTATTCACTTGCCGACGGACATGTGCGCACAATCATTGCGCAGGGACGTGAGCATATCGAGGAATAATACAGGGAGGAATATACGTGACAGAATTAGAAGAATACTATAACAAATTCAACGAGGAAAAGCGCCTGAACAGCCGTCACGGCAGGGTAGAGTTTATCACCTCCATGAAGTATATACACGATTGTCTTGGAATGAGAAGCAGCTTGATCTTCGCTCACAGATTAAAATACTGGATGTCGGTGCGGGAACGGGCAGATATTCAGTGCCTCTTGCCGAGGAAGGCTATGATGTGACAGCACTCGAGTTAGTTAAGCATAACCTCGGCAGACTGAAGCAAAAGAGCGATAAAGTAAAGGCATACCAGGGCAATGCCACAAAGCTTAAAAAGTTTGGAAACGATGAATTTGACCTCACACTCGTATTCGGACCTATGTATCATCTGAAGTCGGCGGAGGAAAAGCTTGCCGCATTGAATGAGGCAAAAAGAGTGACAAAACCTGGTGGTTACATACTTGTAGCATACATTATGAATGAGTACAGCGTGATAACCTATGCCATAAAGGAGAAGCATATAAAAGAGGGCATAGAGGGCGGAATGCTAGATGAGAGCTTCCATTGTACAGAAAAAGCTAATGATTTGTACAGTTTTGTCCGATTAGAAGATATAGAGGTATTAAATGCACAGGCAGCCCTTACACGCGAAAAGATAATAGCAGCCGATGGCGCGGCAAATTATATCAGGCCATTTTTGAATGCTCTTGACGAGGAAGAGTTTGATATGTTTGTACAGTATCATCTTTCAACATGTGAGAGAGCAGACCTGATGGGAGCAAGTGCGCACACGGTTGATATTCTAAGGGTGTGAGGAATATGAGGAGGAATTATGAAAAACAAAGGATTAAAAATTCTATTATCTGTGCTTTTGGTTTTATGCATCATTATGGCAGGAGCACTCATAGGAAAAGAGTATATTGGAGATAATATAAAGGAAGCCTCTAACCGGAATGGCGTTGATGTAGTTAGAGACACATCGGATGCCGGAAAAGCAGAGGATAACGCAGTTGACAGTACGGCAGAAGGCACAGCGAATACACAGTCTGATGCAGCCAAAGCTGAGGCAACAGAAGCGGATACACAGCAGCCACAGATGTCAACCATAGTGATTACGGCTACAGGAGACTGTACACTCGGCAACAATCAGGAGCAAAGCTATGACGGCAGCTTTAATTCTTATTATGACTCAAAGGGACAGGACTACTTTTTTGGCGGTGTGAGAGATATTTTTGAGGCTGACGATATGACACTCATCAACCTGGAGTGTGTGCTATCGGATGCGACGGAGCGCGTAGAAAAGCGCTGGAACCTTAAGGGAAAGCCTAGCTACATCGGAATTATGACGGGCAGCTCCATCGAGGCCTGCAGTCTTGGAAACAATCACACATACGACTATGGCCAGCAGGGACTTGACGATACGAGAAATGTGCTCGACAATGCCGGGATACTGTATGGCTTCAATGATCATACCGGTATTTATGAGACTGCTGATGGGACTAGGATTGGAATAGTGTCGGTCAGCCTTTTGTCACAAAACGGCGACCGCGAGGCATATATCCAAAACGGTATAGCGCAGCTTCGTGAACAGGGAGCGGCGATAGTTATTGCATGCTGTCACTGGGGCATAGAGGGTGACCATTACCCTAATGACTATCAGCAGGCGGCAGCACATCGTATCATCGACTGGGGAGCAGACCTGGTAGTCGGAAACCACCCTCATGTGCTGCAGGGGATGGAGGTCTATAACGGCAAAATGATATGCTACAGTCTTGGAAATTTCTGCTTCGGAGGCAATAAAAATCCGGCAGACAAGAACACGGCGATTTATCAGCAGGCATTTACTCTGATAAATGGTGAATTGCAGCCGGGCATAGATGCGCGGATTATTCCATGCACCTTAAGCAGCGTAAGCTCATACAATGATTTCAGGCCGACAGTGGCTTCGGGCGAAAAAGCTCAGGAGATATGCAATTTAATGAACACATATTCACAAAATTGTAGTAATATAGAGATTGATGAGCTTGGAAATCTGCATGTAAATTAATAGCAGATTTTGTAACTGTGAAGGTATTGAACAGTTACGATTTTTTAACGAATTAAGATAAAAAGCAGTCATGCAACAAATGGCATGTACCATCATACAAATATAGTAAGGGAGCAAAGAGCAATATGTATATGTGGAGAGAGCGCAGTAAAGAAGAAAAGCATGAGGATGTAGTAAATACAGGCCTGCTGCCACTTGATGTGGTAGAGGGATTTAAGATACGTCCGGGCTTTTTCAGAATGTACGGAGCGTGCGTGGCATCGAACGGAGTGAGCTTTACCATCAATTCCCATGGGGCAACGAGGTGTACTCTTTTATTGTTCAAGCCACAGGCACCAAAGCCGTATGCGAGGATTCCGTTTCCTGATTCATATAGGATAGGAGATACCTACTCCATGCCTGTTTATGATATAAAGCCGGATGAATTTGAGTATGCATTTTCTTTTGATGGGCCTTATGAGCCGGCAAAGGGACTTCTGTTTAACGAGGAAAATGTCCTTTTAGACCCATATTCCAGAGCGGTCACTGGACAGCGAAAATGGGGAGAAAAGCCTGAGGGAGGCAAGGATTTTGAGTACAGAGCCAGAGTTGTAAAAAGCAGCTTTGACTGGGGCAACATAAAGCAGCTTGAGCAGCCGTTTGAGGACCTTGTGATTTATGAGATACATGTGAGGGGCTATACAAAGGATAAGTCCTCTGGAGTCAGCGCACCGGGCACATTTGCCGGTTTGAAGGATAAGATTCCGTATCTTAAGGACCTTGGAATAAATGCAGTGGAGCTCATGCCGATTTTTGAGTTTGATGAGATGGAGAGCGCGAGAGTGGTCGATGGTGTGCAGCTTTACAATTACTGGGGCTACAACACAGTATCATTTTTTGCACCGAATACCAGCTATGCCTTCAACGAGGAGCACAACCACGAGGGAGACGAGCTGAAATCGCTGATAAAGGCTTTAAAGGAAAATGGCATAGAGGTCATTCTTGATGTGGTGTTCAACCATACCGCTGAGGGAAATGAGATGGGACCGTGCTTCTCCTTCAAGGGAATAGACAATAACGTGTACTATATGCTTACACCGGATGCACACTACTACAATTTCAGTGGCTGTGGAAACGTTATGAACTGTAAT
>ENA-OPMZ01000001-OPMZ01000001.1-human-gut-metagenome-genome-assembly--contig:-NODE-1-length-99661-cov-3.649007_pt1 | contig 99661 bp, 100 predicted proteins | sample MGYA00241533_ERZ501763 | MGnify/ENA primary metagenome ERZ501763 (study PRJEB25962, sample SAMEA2042559) | human gut metagenome | biome: human gut; feature: human-associated habitat; material: faeces... | reverse complement strand
TCCTCGTTGGTTTTGCCTACCGTTGTCCACGCTTGGTCGGGAAAGAGCCAGGGATATTGCTTTTTATACCAATCGAGAACCTTTTCATCGTCTTCATCGGTAGAGAAATATCCATTACAGATTGTTTGACCAGCAATAGCTGCTTTAGCAAAAGATATATAAGTTGCATTCTTCCATAAACAATATAGCCCAGCGTTTTCCACCCAGTCCCCACACGTACCTGTTACAACTTTATTAGTTAATAAGTTCTTAATACATATATTATTACCATTTCGTTTACAAGCAAACAAATTAAGCCCATTAACAAAATCAGCATTTATATAATAGTTATTACCCGCTATAAAAGTTACATAAACCAAAGACGAATATTGCATGGAAAAAGTTTTTTTGCTATCAGCTCCACACAAAATCATATTCCTTGTCGGGTTATTCTGGAACGGAATAAAAGCTGTGTACACCGTATAGGTATCCTCGAAGTTAAGCTTCTTCTCTGTAACTGCAAAGTCGTCTACTCCGTCACCGAGGATAAAGCCGGGGTAGAGAGGTAGTTGTTCGATGGTAATATTGCAATCTATAGGATAGGTTTGGGACATCACTTTCCACTTCATATTATATCTACTATCGTAATCATACGACGGCAAAGTATATATACCATCGTTCTTTATTTCTGTCCATAATTCTTTCCCATCATTAAATACACCATAATGCAAATATATATCATCCGTTAATCCTTTTATCAATACTTTGTACTCAACAGATTTAAGGCTTGCCCTTGTTTCAAATAACGCATTATTTGTTTTAGCACTTGTAATATGGATTGTATTATCAGTAACTTCACCTGTACCAAATGTCCCTTGAGTAATATAATTTACCCAAATGCTAGAATCACCCCAGTTTAATTTATATCCACCTACTCCGGACATCCCACCCCAAAGGAAGTTCTTCATTTGCAAGTCATGTCCATTACCTGTCTTATCTACCCACACAGGATTTTCTTTCATCTGCTCATTAGTAAGACCGGAAGCGGAATATCTTGCAATCATACCAGGAATAGATGGGAAATCATCATCGTCGCCTTCTGAAGTAGGGGTATAAAGACCATATTTACGTTGAGCTTGTTCTTCCATTAATTTCCTGTATTGCTCATACCAAGACTTATAGTCTAATACAGGACCTGCTACACTTATAAGCTTATCTGTATCTTCTACATGTGTTTCATAATGTTTCTTCATACTTATAAGTTATTTATTGTTATTGTTATTTGTTCTTTATTATCCATCGCCTTCTGAAGTAGGGGTACAAGCTTGTTATAAGCTACAGTAGAATTAGATATCCAATCTTCTTTCATACCATCCCAAGTACCTACCAGTATACATCCACTTGAATCTTTGGCGCTAGAATTGCCCGTATGGATACGTATACCTAAGAAGTGAGGTACATTAAGTATCTCAGGCATAATACGCTTAAAACGGTTAGAATAGCTTAATTTCACCTCATATGTACCAGCAGGTACAGCTGTGTCCCCATACACCTTTTCTTTGCATTTACATGCAATTCCTTTAGGTGTATTAGGACATACTTCAGGTAATGGTCTCACTGGGTCTTCAAGTGTATCACACAGATAAGCACCATCTACATATAACTCCCCAATAGTATATTCATTAGTGCGAAATATTCTATCTAATCTGAGTTCCATTACGCAGTAGGTGTTTCTAATGTAGTAACTCTTTCTTCTAGAGAATTCACTTTAAGAGTTAATGCAGTGATTAATTCTCTTACTTCGGAATCATCATAATTAGATAAACCAGCAAGTTTATTCTTTTCTGTAGTAGTATAATCGTTAGTAGATAAATCTTTACCAGGTACTTTATCTACTTTATTAGCTACAGTTGTTTGAAGTTGTTTTACATCTTCTTGTAACCCTGCAATATCCCCTGTAGCTTTATTGTTTACATAAACCCAATCCTTACCATTAAAGTATTTCAAATCACCACCATTAGGATTAGAAGCTAAGTCTGCCCAATATTTAACAGACGCTGGATTAGGTTTAATTGTACTCCCTAATATATCGTATTTATTATTGTATGTATTCATATCTATTAAAATAAAAAAGGTTGACTAAATAGCCAACCTTTGTGTTTTAGATTTCAATTTGTTTCTCCTCAGTTTGAGGAACCTTTTCGTTAACCTCTGGACGAACAGTAGTTACATTTTGTAAAAGTTGCTTAAGCTCTTTCACTTCAGCTTTTAATTCATCAAGTTCTTTGAAATCTTTTGTCACATTGGTTGTTATGTCCGGAGTTGTATTAAGTAATTTTAAGATGTCTTCACATCTCCTCATCTCTTCATCGTATTTTAATACGCTTTCCTTTTTAACTTTACAGTCATTATAGGATTGCTTAACCATATCTACAATTTGAGTTTTATCTGTAGCTATAGTAAGTCCGATGGTAGAATCGGTCATCATTGTTTTATCTTCAGATACTGACAGTTTCTTCTGCTCACCGTCACAAGAGATAACTAAATCTACAAGCTTACGCCTATTTTGCATAGGCATTGGAAACTGACCTGGTGGCAATGGTTCATCGTAGGGTTTTGATACACTTACTACTTTACCTAAACTGTATGTAGTACTCTTTTTAAAAGTACCTGTAATCTCGAGTACGTGTATATTTGTACCCGGCGTTAACTGTGAGAATGTCATATCTTTAAGTTTAAAAAGATATGGGCAGGTATTACTCGCTGCCCATATACTTAGTTAATATATATTAGGCAGCTGGAGCTGCAGCCACAGTGTAATGATTCATAACCTGAATAACATTATCGCATTTATTGTAATAAACCCAATATCTGTTACCAGCAGAGATTTCAGAACCAACTAATGGTGTGCTATCTCCTTTTACTACAGGTATATTGTTGTTATTTGAAGCGGTGCTTACTGAACCAGTAGTAGATACAAACACAGGAAGTGTTGCACTAGCAGTGGCAGGAGTATGTCTAACCTCTAATACAAATACACCTTCTCTAGGAAGTCTACACCACACTTTAGGACAGATACCCAGAACTGTAGATTCTGTTGAATCGCTTACGCTTATTGTATTGATTTTCGGTATTACTTGGTCTAAAATACGAACGGTATTGTTACGTCCAAAGTTTGGTACTAGCTCCACCAGTCATTGCTACAACAGCTTTATAAAAATCTGAGTAGATCATATTCATGGCTACATACCAGTCCCACTTATTGTGTTTCTCTGATTTTAAATTTATGCCCATTTGATTGGCAATGGACGTTGTCTCTTCAACTGTCCAATGAGGGCCTTTTGATCCATCCTCATTTTCCATGCCTTCTACTGCGTATTTAGCATGTTCCTCATCAAAGTGAGGGCCATTTATAGCTTCATATACATTAGCACAGAGTTCTGATTTAAGTATTCTGAAGCCCTTTTCCAACAGATTATCTTCATGTTTATCCATAGCTTTACCCAATTTAGTTAAAGCTTCTGTTGGGGAAGGATGGCGTTTAATTTGATCTAATATTCTACTTAAATGCATAGTTTCAATTTATTTATTGATTAATATTAAATTGAAATATTTTGCAAATTACTTTGTAATTTTGATAACCCGAGTATCTAATACTCTTATTAAATCATTAGAATTGATAATTTTGTAAGATTCGACTTTATCTTTTTTAAAGTCAAAATGTATTAACCGTTGAAACCAGTTTTTATATTTCTTTCTATATACTTTTTCTTCGGTTATAAATAAATCTTGATGATTATATATTTCTGGAATACAGGTTATAACTGAATCCATTCTATTTATTTTGATAGTAGTCAATGGATTTGACTGAAGTTCTACATTGAAGTTTCTATCCACAGGTATTGTCTTTACTATAGTATCTGTCAATACTGTGGACATACTCATTACTTCTTTTAACTTCTTATTCTTTATCTTAAGTTGATCTTGTGTTTTTGATAACTCTTGTATTAAACTATCTTTAGAATGTTTGAAATCTTCTATACTAAGTTTTAACACTCTATTTTCATTTTGTTTATTACTTAGGATTGATTGATAAGATTCAATATTATTACGAGCATCTCCCAATTCTTCATCTAACTCATTTACTTTATTCCTTAAGACATAATTGGATATTCCTAAGTAAGTCATAATAGCTACTATCAATACTCTAAGATAATTCATATTACTTAATCTTTTTAACTAATTTCTTAATCTTTGGTAAATCTTCTTTATCAATAGTGATATCTAAGTACTTCTCGCCTTTTCTTTTAATGAACTTGCTGAATATTTTCCAAGGTCCAGTAGGATCTAATGTTTGTAGATTCTCTACCATTGACCATAGTTCTACACCAGCAACAAGACCAGCAAAGCCCTCAACTAAGTGCGCATCGATGGATGTCAATATATATTCATCTACTAGATGACCACAGCTTATCATTAATGAACTAAAGCAAAGCTTTTTAACAGTTGACCAAAACTTTCTAGATTGAATCTTTTCACCATTACTTAATGACACTCTAATACCTAATATCATATCAATAATTATTAGTATTCCTACTGCGACTATTGGTATCCAAATAGGTAAAAAGAATGTGCTTATAGCACTAGATAAAGCAGTACTAATGCAAGTAAAAAATTTAATCGGACCATCATTTATTAGTTCTTTAAAATAATTCACTGTTGATACACTTGAGGCTTTTATTATAATATCGTTTATATATCTAAACATGATTGAAGATTTGTGAGACTTTGAAAAAACAAAACGCTAGACAATCTAAAAGAATGCTAGCGTTCTGAAAATTATATGATACTTAGAGCTTGATATATAAAGTAAACGATTATATTAAATAAAGGTTCCTCTTATAAAGAGGACTATTACATATCTAATGGCGGTTATTGAACCACTGTTACTTTAGATAAATCAATAGTTATCACACCAATCTTACATTTATGTTAATCAATTCTTTCAAATGGGCATATACCGGATTAATCGTACCATAAAAGCAGTAATATTTCTTCCTTACGCCGTCTTCTATTTCCGTATAATACTTTTCCTGTTCAAGCGTCATGCCTGGCGCATAGAGTTTGGGATCGTATTCAGTGCCTTTGTGATTTTCGTCCATGCGCTCATAAAGGGCAGCCGTATCTACCGAAGGAGGATATATTTCGAGAACCGGATTTATCGGTTGCCGGACTTTCCACAACCAGTCATCGTTAATTACCCGGTTGCCGGTATCCAACTTCCCGTTAATAAATTCTTTCCATTCAGCATGTGCGTATTTGGCACTAATCGCTTCATCATCCGTCAGCTGCATTACAGACACGGATTTACGGGTGATACGGGATAGCTGCTTCTCTGAATCGTGCGTTTCCGTGTAGTTTACGGCTTTCTGTAATTCGGCTGTCGTCCTATGGATTACATCGGGATAGCCCGTCACCTCAATTGCTTCTACATCTTCCACTGTCTCGGCTGTTTCAATGTCAGAGAGCAGCTTTTCGGATAGACCTATACAGATATCATTGTAATCCACCATCTCATTGAGAGCTTCCAATAACAGGGCGGATTTATACAATTTCCCGTTTACTTCAACCGTATCTTTTCGGGTGCACTGGTCTTTCAGAGACAGACGGTCATAGGTATAGGCATCGTTGCCGTCGATGTAATAGTGCCGGTAGTCGGTGTTGTAGACTTCCTGACGTTTCAAGTCTTTTGCGGCTTGAAGTTTTTCTTCCGGTGTCGGTTCGGGAATAGGTGTCAACTGCATATTGAACACTTCTTCTACGGATGCACCTTCGTTTGCCTCTTTAAAGGCAATCTGTTCTTCTGTCAGCAAAACATACTTTCCAGCGATGTAATCTTCCCAGGTTGTGCCGGTCTCGTAGTTATTGGAATCGAGCTGTTCCGGCATTGCGACGTAGATGTTTGCTGTGTCTTTTTGTATGTATAGATAGTTGCTCATATCATTTATATTTTGTTTGTTTATTCTTCATATGCGTAGTAGCGGATTAGGACGGTGCCGTCGCCGCCTTTCGTCGATTTTTTTGATGCATTTCCTCCAGCTCCGCCACCGTAGCCGCCACCACCAAGTCCGGCACTCCAGCCAGAAAAAAAAGCGCTACTTTCATTACTGCCTTCGCCACTTCCTTCTGTATAATCAGAAGCTCCAGGTTTAGACGTTTCACCACCTGATCTGTTATAAGAACTTGCACCACCTGCTGCATTCCTTTTACCATTAGATTCTCCAAAATCACGTGTTGTATGTCCTTGACCGGATGTTCCACCACTGCCTGTACCATTTGATCCTCCGACCGAATGAGTAGATCTATTTGTCCCTACGCCTCCCGAACCACCGTTCCCGTCTCCATTCCATTGAGACAGATGACCTCCATTGGCGCGATAATTAGAATTAAGAAATTGTGAATAACCACCATTATTGCCACTCACTCCTGCTCCTACTACGATATTTATAACTTGTCCGGGGATCACAGATACAGCACCTCCATCTCTATATCCTGTCGTTGCCCTTTTATAAGTTTTTGTGTATCCGCCTCCACCACCTGCGGGGACTCCATTATGTAAATTATGTGAACATCCACCCCCAGCACCTACAAGAAACACATCCACCTCCGTGCATCCCGGTGGAACCGTCCAGGTGTAATTCCCTGCCGGGTAAAACCTTTTTTGGAACAATACCAACTTCTTATTCCCCATAGTCCTTCTTCTCAACATATCAATCCTGCTCTTTAACGGTTATTGAATACATGACACCACTCGTAGCGATCTTCAAGATGGACATCTCGAAAGGCACGTCGGAAGTAGTGGTAATAGAACTACCGGACATCGATCTAAAACTGCCAGTAGTAGGGATAGGCTGCGTAAAAGAAGCAGTAGGATTACAATCAAGGTATATCTCTTCGCCTACATTCAGTGCCCTTGCAGACTCATTTATCGACAGGTTTGAAACGGAGGATAGGGTAGCCTTAACCAACCTCTTGCTTGTCGGTATATTCACAAGAGTGGTGACAGCATTACTCCCTGTGCCGAAATTTACTATATCATCCACCCTCTTCTTGTCCTCCGCCGACATATACCCCGCTGTGGCGGAGGTGGCGGTAGGGGGAGTGAGGTATTCACCGTTGTCGGAGAGGTATTTTGTACCGGAGCCAGTATTTTGTAAACTTTGTCGATTAGATACCGAAGTATAAGTCTTGTTACTCTTGTTAATAATTACGGTTATTACCGTTAACCCTATAGAGTGATCACCGGAGTCTACTGTTAAAATATTTGTTATAATACTATATGTTTCAGTAGAATTACTAATTGTTATCGGGCTAAATCTATCAGGATCCGTTTCAATTCTTGCTGTTGTTATTCCTTTATTTACTGCATCAACTATCTTTTGATAGTTTTCATCTGATAATGTACCACTTTTACTTGGAAATAAAGTTACAACATCCAGATACTGATTGCTAGCTATAATCTCTGACCATTGTTTGTTTTTCCTACCATATGTCTTACCATCTGAAGGTGCCTCTGTAATTACTTCTGTTTTTAAAGCATACTCATTGCCTTGTTTACCATCAAGTAAATCAGCATCTAAACCACTACCAACTCCATCCACTGTCTTTACTTTGGATAACACATCTGTAGCAGTATATGCAGAAGAATCTAATTTTGTATTAACCTGAGTAGTAGTAGCATAACCTTTTGCAGTTAATTCAGTTTCAGTTACATATTCTTCAGGTACTGAAGTAAGATAATTGCCTTTTGGTTGATACGTACTAGCTGCATCAGTCTTAGTTAAATACCCATTAAGATCTACTGTTTCACTTAACTTATCCCAATCTGGAGTAGTTGAAGTAGCTACATAATTAGCTCCTGTATCCTCAAGATTATATACATCACCTATTGTTACATTATCTTTAGGTAAAGCTTCATAATTAGCTACAGAACCTTTTACCTTATATACTGAACCTATAGCAGTGTTAATCTTTTGATCTATTTCTTCTGATGTGGGTAATCCAGTAAGTTTATTAAATCCTTCAGCAGTGATTAAACCTGCAGCAGAGGTTGTAGCTGCTGGTATCTGTATTACTTTAGATTGAGTATTGCCGTTAGAACCTGTTGATTCATTCTTAAAGGAATACGTAATACGACCAAATTCAGCTGTGGGAACCATGTTATCGGCCATATTTACAATATAACCATTAAGTCTTGCTAATTTACTTTTTTCAGCTGAAGTAAAATCAGTAGAACTTAATCCTTTTCCTTCTTCCTTATCTACTTTAGTATCTAACTTACTATCTACATAAGTTTTATCAGCTTTACCAGAGATTTGTTCAGTAACATCTACTGCTGCCACAGTATCATCTACATACTTCTTAGTGGCAGGATGATAATCTGCAGTAGGTGTATATGTACTAGTATTGCTTTTAGATATATATCTACTGTCGTGATTGTGACTAGTAATATCCCCAGTAAGTACAGCTTCTACATTCTGCTTAGTTACAGAAGCATCACTACCTGGGTCTCCTTTCTCTCCTTTTTGACCAGGATCACCTTTTGGACCTTGTATTCCAGGTGCTCCATCAGCTCCCGGTTCACCTTTAGGACCAGGTTCTCCCTGTTCCCCCTTAGGTCCTACAGGTCCCTGTGGTCCTGCTGGTCCTTGAATACTACCTACGTTACTCCATTTAGGATTAGATTCAACATTACCGTTTTCACCCACAAACACGTATAGATTACCAGCAATTAACCAAGCATCACCAGATACACCTTCTTGTGGTAATTGTGATTCAGAATCTAATTCTCCCTTAATATTTAATCCTGAACCAGTATCCCCCTTAGGTCCTTGTGGACCAGGTTCTCCTTGTGGCCCTTGAATTCCCTGTATACCTTGCTCTCCTTGCTCACCTTTAGGTCCAACAGGCCCTTGTATACCTGGTTCACCCTTTTCACCTTGAACACCTTGTAAACCTCTTTCTCCCTGTAAACCCTGAGGTCCTCTTTCACCAGTAGCCCCTTTTTCTCCAGTATCACCTTTATCTCCTTTAGGTCCAGTTTCACCTTTCTCACCTTTTAAAGAGATTAACCATTCAGCTTCTGTACCTTCAAAGCCATGCTGTACTGCTACTTGATATGCTGATAAACCTTGAATACCTTGTGCACCAGATAAGTCTGATATGAACTTCCATTCAGTATTACCTTTTAAATACAATCTAGAATCCTCTTCATTTTCAACATTACCTGTATCAATCATTACAAATTGTCCTGCTTTTACTTCAGGATTATTATAATCATCTTGCATAGCTTGAATCGAAGGATAGGTCTTTACAATAACAAATGCATCACCAACGGCATTAATACCACTATCTTGATAAGTATCTTTTGCATAGTCATAGATATACCAATTACCATCTACAATCTTTGGTGGATTCTGAAGTACTTCTTTTGAGTCTTTTACGGCTTGTTTGGCATCTTTAACCGCATTAGGTACTTCATTAAGCATTTTGCCAAAGTCTTCTTCAGTACCTGTATATCCATGATCTACTGCATATTCATATGCAGTCTTACCATATGCAGTAGCACCAGTGTCAGCATATTCGTTTAATGCTGGATCAAATATCCACCAATTACCATTTTCACCAATAATTGGACTTTTACCAGAAGCAGGTATGCCTGTATCACGATTATCTATCCACCAGTTACCATTAGAACCAATGAAAGGAGCAACAGCATCTTCACTAGTAGCATCTGTTAGTTTAACCCAAGACTTAATATCAGGATTATATACTTTAATTATCTTTCCTTTTGAATTTGCTCCCAAGTCTATCCAGTACCCAACTTCATTAGAATTGGGTACCATATAGCTTGCAAAGAATTCATAATATACATTATTCTTTATCATTACTGTATTGTTTATAGATTAAAGGTTCAGTTAGATACATACTGGTGAAAGGATAATCTTCTTTCTTTTGTCTAAGATCATTAATAAGATCTCTAAGAACTTGTCTTCTTTCTGCAACTTCTGTATAATTATATTGTGAAGAAGGTTCTTGTCCTAGTACCATTGCTTCTGCAGCCTTAGTCATTATATAATCAGTAGAAGCTAATTCTTCTTCTGCTTCTTTTAACACTTCTTCTAGTTCTGCAGTAATGTAATATGTACACAGTAATTCACCATTTTTATAGAAATATCTTTTCATTAGATATTTTATAGTCTCATCGTGTGGATCTTCAACATCTACTATATCATAATAATTAAGATCTAGATCATTTATTAAAACATCTATTTGATCAGTCATATCTAAACCATTAAATTCATCACTATTTAGTACATAACCATCACTCTTTCTTACTATTATCGTCATAACTTAAATATTAAATTGTTCTTGCATAATAAGTATCTGAAGCTGTAATTAAAAATCTTCTTGCCATAGCTTTGTCTAATTTATAACTACTTATACTTCTACCAGCTTCATTAAACAGCGACATACCAGAACTAGGAAAAATATTATACGAAGTGCCCCAGTTAGAAGCATAAAGTAGCACTTCTATATTAAAATAATCGCTACTTTTTAAGCCTAAATGTTTAGCTAGTAATGATCTATCCGGTAAATATACCGTACTGTAACTAGTACTATATATTTCAAATCTCCAACCGTAACCACCACCATTGCTACCTTTGGGCCAAACTAGTTGAATACTATTTCCAGAAGCATTAGGATTTAATTGTGCTTTACATGTATCATATACTCCTTGTCTACACCAAAGAAAACCACTAGTAACAGCTAAACCAACAGCCCAACCCTCTGAGTTATTAGCACTGATAGTAGATCCTAAAATATAATCACCATAAACGTTATTAGTATAACTTATAGACATTGGAAGATTTTTACCATACGTTGCTGGAGCAGAATTGACACCAAAACCGGCGTTAACTCCATCCCCACTACAATAATATCCGGAGTTACTTAATGACCATCCACTTCCTCTTAAACCATTACTAATTTGAACTCCACCAATATCACCACTACTTGCTGATATTGTACCAGTAATATTAGCTTTAGTGGAAACCATACTTCCATCTTTTTTTATCCTAAAAGGAGCACTACCAGGACTAGATGCTGCATTACTACCAGCTGCTAAATGCACATCGCTTAATGGTGAAGTTCTGCCATCTAGACGCATAGTATTAGATTGAGCATAAATATATTGATCAGCAAATTCCCAACCTGCAATAGTTGCTGTTTCTGCTAATAACAAACCAGTAGCTATTGATTCAAAGGATGAACCAAATCTAGTCCAGTATCTACCGGAAGTACCGTCTACAGTAGTATAACTATTAGATGGTTTATTACTACTTGAAGCTACTGGTGCAGTACCCCTATAGTATTTATTCCACATATAGTAGTAACTACCATCTTTAACAACGTCTCTCACATTACCTGCATTTCCCGCTGTCCAACCATAAGTCTTACCAGATGTCCAAGCACCTCTATAATTCAATCCTGGTCCATCTAAACCATCAGATCCGTCAGAACCAGAAGAACCCGCAGGTCCTCTATCACCTTGTGGTCCCTGCTCACCATCTTTACCGCTTATCTTTACTGGAGCTGTCCATCTATACCCGGTAGTTTGGTCTACTACAACTACACCATTATTATTAGGGTCTATGTTACCATGACTTTCCCATGTAGCATAACTAGTAGAGTAAGTAGGATCAAGATACCAAGTATAACCACCGCTGGATGTACCAGAGGAAGAAGGTCTAGTAGTCAATGTAGGTCTGCTAGGTGTACTATTAGTCATACAGTAGATTGATATTGGTTGATAACCTGCTGCACCACCTTTAGCTTTAGTAACAGTAAAATCACAAACATCTACTTCTTTAGCATCAACTAAGAAATGAATTCTCCATACAGCAGTATCCGAAGTAAGAGATGTTACTGTTACTTTCTTACTAGTATTGTCTACATTTACTGAACCATCACCACTTATTAATGTACTTGTAATAGAATAATTATTATTTTCAATTTGATCTATACCAAACCACAATCGAGTTTCAGTTATAGCCCTAGATAATTCTGTAGGATCTACTTCTCCATTAAAGTTGGCAGATACAGTATGAGCTTCATTTGTTAACGTACCTCTGTAACCACCTTCACCATCTTTACCGTCATACAGTTTATTGATGGTCATCATATCCATATATGTAGCACCTCCATTAGTAGATGTAACTTCACACTTAAATGTTACTTCATTATTACCTGAGAAATAATTACCAGTAGGGCTTACTAATAGGTTATTACCTGTTTCATTTACTAGTTCTTGCCAATCATTTGTACCAGGTAGAGCCCAGTACCAATAAAACATAGGTGATTCTATATTAAATGCAGTAGCCAATAAATTAATTGTAGCCGGAATGGGAGTAGTAGCATTAGAAGTATATTTAAATACTTGTTCTCCTGTAACCATCACATATGCTGCATCTACACCATCAAATCCAGATTCTCCATCATGAGTTTTATTTATGTACCAATCCTTAGTAAGGATAGTAGCATCTGTTAATTTGATAGTCAACCTTATAGTTGCGCTTATACTATTTATTTTACTTAAAGTGATTTTATTACCTTGTATTTCAACCGTAGCATCACCTTGAGTTGTAGTTGCTTCAATAGATACAATGTCAATAGGATCGATTCCACGATAAGCATATACTTCTGTATAAATAGTACTAAGATTAACTAAAGGTGTATTACCAGATGAATCGTAAGGTATATTTACAGTACTATTAGTTAAATCAACATAATAAGCATCCAAACCTTCAGCACCATTTGCTAATTTAGCAATTTGTATATCGTCGTAGTATTGACTACCATCTGAATCTGTAACTACACAACGCACATTGGCTGTTCTTGTAGTAAATATTGTATGAGGTATCTCTGTACTTACATTGTTACCAATTACTTCTATAGGTTCTGTTAATAATCTCCATTCATATGTAGGATTAGTCATACCATAAGTATTACAATATAGTACCACAGATGACGGAGTTGGTGTACCAGAGTAATCAGGAGTATCATATAAGAACAGTCTTGTACCAGTGATTTCAACCCATTTAGCTACATCATCACCAGGTTTACCTGAATCACCTTTCGATACTTGTAATTGCCATTCATCATTATCTGGACCAGGTACACTAGTGACACCATCCTTCATAGCAATCCACAAACTACCTTGATATGTAACTTGATCATAATAATTGTAAGTAGTATCAGGATTCCATTCTCCTCTATATACAGGAACTCTAACTACATCACCAGTCTCTGTAGTCTGCATCAGAGTACCAACAAACTTACTTTCTTTGCCGATTACAGTACGATCTTTACCAGCCAAAGTAAAGTCATCGATGTTATCATAGAAAGCAATTCTAGGAGAACCTTCACCTTTAGCTGAAATGAATATAGCATTACGTCTATCATTCATAGATGAATTCAATTCAAGATCTGCTTCTACCCTATGACCTAACAATAAGACTTTATCTCCTACTTCAGGATTAGCGCTACCTGGTTCACATACGCTTTTAGAAAGGACGATGAAGTTATTACCAACTTCAGATACCATTCTCCAGTATCTCTTTACATTCTTGCCATCAAATTTCTGACAGATAGCCTGGTCTCTCACCCTAAACTGATTGTACTTAGTACCATCTTCGTCATCAAAGTAGCAAGTCCATCCATCACTACCATCTACTACTTCAACGATTTCCATATCAGCCATTGTAACTAATATATCTCCGCCAACAGCTTTTATTTCATTTACAATTAGTTCATTTACTGTCAGATTACCACGAACAAATAAATCATCTACTTCTAAATGCCATTTGGTGTTTACAGGCCATAAACTAGCTCCTTCACCATCCCAACCAGATCTAAAGGTTTTACCACCTTGTATACCTGCCAAAAATGTAGTATAACCTGTTGCCGTATCACCGTCTTTACGTAGATAATCTTCTTTTACTTTACCTGAAGTATATATTGTGCCATCGCTAGGTGCAGTAGTTTGTCCAGTCTTAATTAAAGGAAGAGACCCAGAACTGCTCGAAGTAATATTATCTATCTGACATTCCAATTTACCTAATGCTTGATTTAAGGTATCTGTAGTAGTTAAAGGATCAGCATTTTCACCTTTATAGTACCCTGATAATGGAAATATGGTACTAGTAGGTTGTGTATGAAAACCAGGTGCTTCACCACTACCACCACCATTTGCAATTAAATCTGCTAATGCTGTAATGATATTTTCATCTTCAATCAACCTATTTAATAGGTTTTGTAATTGTTCCTTTGTAGACTTATCATCAATAGTATCTATCCAACCCTGTACTGTATCATTAACTTCAGTTAAATCCTTATCATGTTTATCTTCAAGAGTAATGATCTTATTGTTTAATACATCATAATAACTATTAATATTACTATTCAGATTATTAGTAACATTAGTATCCCCTTCTACTATTTTGTTGGATAGATCTGTATAATTGTTGTCTACTTTAGTATCAAGATTAGCTACATCTTCTTCAATACCATCTACTCTTTCATTAGTTGCAAACGTACTAGATAAACTAGTTTCAAAATCATCTTTATGAATTATCTTATTAGTTTTATCTTGTACAAGAGTTAGAATGTCATTATCTTCAAAAGATGTGGTAACCTCAAATTGTGATATCTTTTTATTCATATTACTCTTGAATTATATGTTCTTCTACTTCTGTTAATATACAATCATCATCGATATCTTTTTCTGGATAGAAATTAATTTGTTTTTTTAAACAATGCATACATTCTATAATTTTATCTACATCTTCCTGAGTAATGGGAAAATCTTCATCATCTACTTTAGTACTAGCCCAACTAGATAATTTATCTAAATGCAACAATAATACTAAATTGGTAATAGAAACTCTATCCAGTTTTGCATTGTACTTGGTAGACTGATTAACTAATTCCCCAACCTTATTTACATAATTCACAATATCCATCTTTACAATTTTTACAGTCATTAATAGTACAATTGCATGTTCTCATATCAAGCAAGTTAAGCATTTCTTTATAATATCTATCTGCATCTTCTGTAAAGTCTAATTCTATAGCATTTTCATATAAAGTTTTCTTGAATAAGAACATCATGATTTTATCTTTCATCTTGTTATCTAAGCAGTTATGACAGTACTTTGTAAGTAATTTTACTTCTGCATAATACAAGCTATCGTTTATGTCATTCATATCAATCGTATATAAAAAGAAAAGGGATTAGGGATAACTTCCCCAATCCCTTTCATGGTTAAAAATTAATTAAATCCTTATTCAGATACTTCTGCACCAGAAATGAAAGATTTAATCATATTCACAAATAATTTATTTGTTTTGATCTGATCTTTTACAATGTACATTTCAACTGCCAGCGGAGTTGTTTTAATATATTGATTATCATCAGACAGATATTTATTATCCCATTCCATTGTAATAGTATCGTATTCTGCACTCAAATCAGATCTAAATTCCGGAGCAATATAAGGATAGATACCATTAGCTCTATGAGTAATACCTCTGTAGCCCATTGCTGCATTTTCACGATCTCTAACAATGTAAGCGTTACCCTTACCTGGAGTACCTTGAGTCTTAGCAATTGTCAAATTAGAAATCGGATACATTGCGTTGCTCAGTAAGCCAGAAGGAATAGTAGTCCACATGAAAGCTTCTACAGATACCTGAGTATAACCGTGATCCAAAGTAATGCCTTCATTGTAAGGAATTTCTTTAGCTGTCAAAGTCAATACATCTGCACTAGCGCTAGCAGTAACTCTAGCTTCTTTGTGTTTATTAATTTTCTTTACAAAAGCATCAACCAAATCCTTCGGAGCTGTAGTCTTAGCGATTACTTCATACGTATGAGTAAACTGACCCGGAGCTTCGTAAATGTCGTTATAAACTAAACGTAAAACATAACGATGACCAACTTCCGGAGCTACATTAGTAGCAGTAATAACAATCTTATCTTCAGCTTTAGCAACGAAAGGAGTTACTACCAAAGTAGGATTAGAACCTTTTTGAATAGGCATAGAAAATCTAATTACAGATTTAGTGCTCTTAGCACCTTTCTGATCATATACATCTTCTTTACCTTCAAAAACACCTACATAAATAGATTTAGCTGCTGCAGCTAATGCAGTAGATGTTAAAATTTTCTTGTTTTCATCAAACAAAGCAATTGCACCATCTGCCAAAGCATCTGCTGTAGAAAAAGAAGCAGGAGCTGTTTTAGCAATCAGTACAGTATTTACTTTCTGTAGCATAATATTAATTTATTTTTAGTTAAACGGATATCCTAGTTTAACTGTATTTAACCCTTCTACTCCTATGTTTCAAGTTTCCGCGTTAGGTTAAACTAAGAATTTAAAAAACGTATACTTACTCCATTGTTGAAACTTCGTTCATATACGATTGATATCTTGGATTAGCCTTATTTTCTAAGTATAATTCAGCCGCTATTTTTACGATTTCCTGATGAGTAGATACTGGCATATCCGTATATTCATCAAAAGGAGCCGTAGTAAGACTAATCCTTTTTGGAGTCCTCAAGTATGTGAGGATATAATTCTTTATATTGTAATTACCATCAGTATATAAATGGATTTCGTTACCTTGAAATAATCTCAAAGGTCTTGCTGAAGTACCATGCAATCTATACTCTGATAATGTATTTTGTCTTTGTCTATCAAAATTCTCAATAGTAGCTTCTAACACATCTGTGTGTTTAGTCCTAGGTTGACCATTAGGTCCCTTGGGCCAACAGTTGTTATTACTATAGATTACTGCTGTTTCACCTAAAGTAAACATATAATCTGTTGGTAATGTAACTACTTGTTCTTCTGGGAATGTTATAAACTGATATGTCTTATTGGTTACAAGTGTACGAAGATCATCAATTCTTTTCTGATCCTGTTCAAATGCTGTACGCTTGTAATTGATACCTGAGTATCTAGTTTTAATAAACTTATCTAAACCAGCCATTAACCAATATTCAATATCTGCTGTAACTGGCTTCTCAATATTGTTATCAAGTAAACCTATTTCGGTTTCAAATGCAGTTTGTAATTCAATGAACTTCATAATTATTCTCTATTACTTTGGTTAGATGGTTTAGTTTGTAATCTGTATTTACCTTCTGTGATAAACATATTAACAGCAAGGTCAACTATTTCACTATGAACAGATTCAGGTAATTCACACTTTGAAGCACCAGTTGTAGTATTAAATCTTAATGGTTTTCTATAGTAAGTAAGAATAACACCACTTAAAGTAGTGTAAGCGTCTACTACTACTTCCATGTACATATATTTAGTAGTTGGATCAGATATTAAAGCTACTGCTGGTTGTCTTACAATTGGTGTATTATAAGCAGTCTTCATAAACTTTGGTAGATCCCTATATTTTACTAATTGATTATCTACTTTAGTTTCAGTAGTATACTGCCTATAAGTACCTTTTACTTTACTTACGGAGTGTACGTATAAGAAATATTCATCAGTAGTAGAATAGGGTAGTCTATATCTAGCTATACCGTTTGATGTAGAACCGCTTTGAGTGAGTTCTCTTTCAACCAACAGACTTTTGATAGAATCGGTATTTCTTGTTTGAGTATTAGTCTCAACTTCCATTTGATCATCACCAACATAGTTCATCATTACGTAACGATCTTGTGCTTCATTCAGTATAGAAAAGATTAAATCCGAATTAGGTTTGTTTTCTATAGTAAGATCTGGACTAATAAGTTGGAGTCTACGTTCAAACTCCATTTGCATATTTTTTGCGTCTATATTCCCTCCTTTCTTTGGGGAGCAAAAAATGACCAAATGTATCCTTTTTTGGAGAACCCCAATTTACCACGTTTATTGTTTAATTTAATATTGCGTGTTAAACTACCACATTTTCCTTTTCCGTAAAGAAAATCTGCAACGTCTTTACATTTATTCCAAACTGCTACAAAATCACCATTAGTATCGTATTGATAAATTTTCTTTTGTGTCTTTTCCCAGCTAGCAGATAAATTATTTCGGACTATACTTAAATGTGTATTTCTGAACTCTTCATTTTCCCATAGTTGTTTGTGTACTTTACTAAGATTTAATTTAGTATCCTCACTTCTATGTTTACCCAAATTAGCTTTTAGTAACTTATTTTTATGTTCTTCAGTTAATTTAGTTCCTTTTCTTCCATCCTTACCGCCACATTCAATATTATATCCATATTGTTTGTTATTTGATTTATAATATGATATCCAATATTTTTCTCTTATATCTAACTCTTCTTGAGATGCACAAATTTCAATAACATCGAATTCGAAATTAATCAAACCGTTTTTGTTCAAAGCGTTATGAAAATATGTTTTTTGGCATTTCGTCCACGGTTTACTAAAAGTCATATGTTGTATCAACCTTTTTCTAACAGGTACTACAGTTTGACCTATATATACTTTACCGTTTAAAATGTTTTTAAATCGGTATATAGAAAACTTTGGTTTAGCATAATCAGGGTTAGATAATAAGCTAGCATAATATTCTTCTTCAGACATTTGCATTTCCTTGCTACTCATATCATTCTGCTAATTGTGCCACATACTGTGGGTGTGATTGAACTCTTGGTGATTCTATATTTTCTAATGCCATATCAGCAGCTAACTTAACCACTTCATATTGCATGTACTCTGGTATTTCATCCATACCTGAAGTAATATCCTGATTATTTAATCTTTTAGGATATGCTAGATAAGTTAAGTCGATAGTATAGGGACCTGTCATAAGATCCCTATCCACGAACACTATCAACTTATTATCTTCTAGTATAGCAACAGGTTCTTCTATCCAAGGTTTGTTATTATATGTCTCTAAGAACCTCATTGCGTTTTCATGACTTATTAGTTTTACATTAGCTAATTTACTACCAAAGTGTAATATACCTTGAATAAAATACATACGTTTATCTTGAGCTTGACTACCATAAGTAATAGTAGATTTAAAGTCATTGAGCATTAATCTATTACTAGTTGTTTCACTCAATAGTGTTAAACCTTTATCTGTTTTTACTAAACCTTCAAGGTCTGATACACGTTTACTATTTTCTTCAAAAGGAGTTCTAATAGTATTATTGCCCGTAAACTTGGTAGCTATTTTACTGAGGTATGCAGCATATAACCAATAATCTATTTCCTCAGGTAAAAAAGAAGGACAACCAGACATACCAATATTAACGGCATTCTTGTCAGCTTCTATTTTAAATGCTATATGTAATTCACTAATATTCATAATTATTTAGATTCAATTTCTTGCATGATTGCCATTTTGATATCTTGATTAGCCTTTTCATTTAAGAAACTAATAGCATCGTCTTGGCTTCTACCAATCACGTCAGTACCATAATAATATACATTCTTTGACTTACGAATTACATTCTTACTAATTGCAGTCTCTAAAATGTATTGAGTATCTTTATTTTTGTTATCAATCCACAGTAAGAAGAATTTACGAGGATCTTTTTCAATCAATTCAAACAACTTGCTTTCTACTAATTCATTGCTAATGTTGTCTGACTTATGACCATAAATACGTAAACATTTACGCATCTCTTCGAGAGACATCTTATTAAATTCTGCAAATGCTTCACGTTTAATTTTGTTAAGTTTATTAGCAGCTTCTGCTTCCGCATCGGTGTTAACTAACACATAATCATGTTGAGGTCTGATATTGCTTAAACCAGTTGCAACTCTTTTATGATTTTTTAAAAACAGATACGCTAATTCATCTTCAGGTTTTTCAGTATGCAAAAAAGTATCTTTAGCTCCTAATCTTACACTATAAGTTTTCCAAAAAGAACTAGTAGGTGCTAAATGACCTTCTTCATAACCCATAACTTTTTCAAGTCTACGAGCATCTTCTTCACTTAAACCTGTATGAATGTTACCAGCTCTTGTCCAATATGTACCAATATAATCGTAACAATTTTTATATTTAGCTATTCCAGCCCACGGATTTACTCGGGCGAATTTTAATACTACTTCCATAATTTTATTGTTTATATTTCCAAATGTATTTGATTCTTTTTAGAAATTTAGGATCTGATAATCTTGTATTAAATTTTCCATTACAATAATCTCTAATTGTCGTATTGGATACTCCGGTAATTCTAGAAGCTTCACTTATACTGTCAAATTCTTCAAGTACATTTCCTTGTAAATCATACTGAATTACTGATTTTTTTAAATTATCCATTTTTCCATCTTTAGTTAAATTACTATTTCTGGCTTTTATAAAGTTCTCGCTAATAGGTCGCTCAAAGTTGATATCTCCTATTAATCCTTTTGTATCTATACTGGAAGGAACATCAGGATAATCTTCTTTATATACCCAAATAAACGGGTTTACTTTGGATCTACCTTTGAATACATGTTTTAAGCCTCTTATAAGAGAGGCTCTACAGATATTTGTAAATTCACTAGCGTGTGTTAAACTGGGATATTCTCGAATGAACTTACCGTTTTCATCGTATTGTAAAACAGCTTTATATCGTGAAGATTGATCTTTTCCTTTATGGATTTTACTAATTTTAGCTTTAGTTTCTTCCGTATGAAACATTATATCTCCACCGCAATCACTATTATATCCATATTTAGGATTCATTGAACGATATTGAATAATCCAATATTTTTCACGTTGTTTTAACTCCTCTAGAGAACTAAGGTATTCTATGGTTTCTACTTCAAAATTATTTTCTCCTATATCTCTAATAGCTTTATGAAAAGCATAATTGGAGCCTTCGTTTGCTTTCCAGATGTGTTGTTTAAAACGTTTACCACATCCTTGACTAGTGGCTCCAATATACACTTTATCATTTATTTTATCAGTGATCTTATAAATTTCATATATTTTTTCGTCTTTAATATCTATAACATTCATTGTCTTGTAATTTTGTGTTTTACACATGAACGTAAGATATTAAAATTTGTTCCAATTTATACGGTACATTTTTACGCTTCAACGTCCATTATAAGTTCACCGCAAGCGCGAGGATCGAAAAGACAGATTCCCATTTCACCGAGAAGATGTACGCTGTAACCGTCCTTTGCGTTTGATCTAACTGTACTTGCGTTCTTACCATAACCAGCACCAGGAGCAACAGAACCTGAAGTATTCCAGATTACCATTTCACGATCTTTTCTAACCACCTTAACGATGTTAGATTTACCGTCTCTACGACCCAGATCCAAGAATGTCATTCTATAAGATTCCAGCGGTTTACCAGAAACTGGATGCAACAAACGATTGTAAGTTGTATCATCATACAGCGGGAAACGTTTCAATGTCAATTCGATACCATTAGTCATTTTGTAAGTAACAAACTGACCACCTAATACTAAAGACTGACCCGAACCGGTTACAAACTTAGTATCAATTAAATTCATAGTAGCAGCTTTCTGTTTCAAAACTCTATCGAATTCTCTCATACCCATCTCACCAGTCAAAGCAACAAACTTACGTTCATCGGTACCTAAAATATTATAAGACAGGTCAAACAAGAAGTCTTCCAACAGTTCAGCTGTCAATTCAGTGTAATAACGTCTATTAGACGGAGCAATCTGCTGCAACAAACCTGCAGGAATATATACCGGACGACCATTAGTACCCAGTAAAGAAGTAGAGCCATCTTTGTTTACATTACTCTTGGAGTAAACTAACATACGTTCACATCTCTTAGACCATTCTCTCATGGCTTTCCATTCCTGATAATCAGACCACAAGTAAGAAGTCTTACCTGTTTTAGGATCTTTTAAAGCGATCCACAGTACTGTAGAATAAGCTGTACCTGTAATATCATAATCCAGACGAGTAGTAAACAAGAAGTTTCTCATCTTGAAATGAGTATTATAGTTCAGGATATCACCTTCTTCGCTGTATTCTTCATAAGCAGAAGCCAAACGAGATACCTGATGACCAGATACTAAATATTCACCAGGAATATAAGAACTAGATTGTCCATCAGCAATGAAACAAGTGTAAACCCATTCGTTACCATCCTGATAAGGTGCACCAGATACACGTACCTGATAGTTTCTGTCATCGAATTCCAAGATAGCACCTGGACCAAACCATTTATCTTCGCAATATGTTCAACGTGATTCGCTACTTCACGTCCGTTGTCTATGGTTATTGACAACTGCTCTATGTTTCCATAGAAGTTCAGACTATATCTTCACCCTAAAGGGGTTTCGCATTTCGACTCGCTTGAGTCTACGAGCATGTCTGCTCTAGTCGTTGAACCTTCAAGTCTTGAGTATCTATTCTTAAATTTTTTAAAATACCATTTTTTACATATTCTCCTGTATTCACATGATCTCTTAATACTTTTATACTATTATCTTTAAAACCAAAATGTTTTGCAACATTTTTTATCCCTAGTATTGTAAAAGATTTACCATTGTGTATATTTGTGAATATATAAGCCTTTCTTAGTGGTTTATCTGATTTAAATCTATTTTGGATCTTTGAATATAATATATTATCTTCATGAGAAACCCATTCTAAATTTTCGAGATTATTATTCTGTCTATTAAAATCTTTATGGTTTATTTCAGATAAATTATCAGGATTATCTAAATAAGTCATAGCTACTAATTTGTGCACTCTATAGTAATAAGCTTTACCGCCAGCTCTTAGTGCTACTTTTAAATATCCATCTTTTGTTTTAGAAGGTTTAAATATTTTATTTGTCTTATAAGAATAAACATCGCCTTGTTTACTTACGGCGTACATTCCTTCATAACCAGGAATGTCTTTTACCTCAATTTCTTGCTTGGCTGCTGATTGTCCATTTTCTTTATAAACTTTCATAATTCTATGTTTTTATTGTTACACTATGGTATAAAAACCTTTAGGAGTTTCCAGCAATTAACGAAATGTTTCGAGAAATGTTTCCATTTCAAGGACCCGTTGTTATAATAAAATAACGTTAAGCCACAACATGATAGGTGTATTACCCAAACCTGCCATAACTGTATCTGCATTAGCGGCAGTAATTTCTTGTCCATTCCACTTTGCAGAACGAATAGTTACAGCTCTATCGGTATCGATCATTACGTTCCATTCGTAATCTCTCTGATCAATTGACATTACATTACCAAGACCACCAGTAATAGCATCCAAAGACGTGCTATAACCATCATCTTTAGAACCAAATACATAAGAAATAACACGTGTTACTTCGTACGGTCTAGTTAACATTGCGTTTGAAATCATGTTTTCATCTACAAGATCTGAAAACCATTTACCTCTACCGATCTGTAAATTATTTAAAATTCCGTTATCCATAAATATTAATAAAATTTATTTAATTAAAGTAGTTGTACTGCGCGACTAAATATAGAGTTAGAGGAGTTGGTATTGATTCTTCTTGTACCTTTACTAACACCCGTAGATCTGAGACTTTGTTTCAGATTTTTAATAGCTGAGCTAGTACCCATTTTCTTAGCAGTATCAAGTAAGGTGTCGCCTTTCATTGTAAAATAGGCAGACTCTATTAAATTTTTTACGCTTTTTGAATAATCTTTTTGATATTGAGTTTTACCATTAGCATCTGCTTTGAATATATATGCAAGTAAAGCTTTCTTATCTTTCTCGGGAACTTTAATTCCACGAATGTCTTTCATAGCGTTTATTTCACCGACAACGTCGTCCATAAACTTTTGTTGACGAGCTACCATTTGCTCATGTTGCTTTCTCTGATCTTCTAATAGCTGTTCCTTTTTGGTCTCTTCTATCTCCTTCATTGCTTCCAGAGCATCTTCAGCTTCGTCTTCTAAGATGCCAGCGTCTTCGTATTTTTCGATTTTACGAGCAATCTGCTTTTCGTTAAAACCTTTTTCAGCTAATAGCATCTTAACAATTTGCTTCTGATTACTTTCAATTGTAGTATCAAAGTTTTCATAATCGATCTCTGGAGTAAGAGTAAAATAATCATTAAGATCGCCGCCATTGCGTACAAATTCATCCAGTTTAGCCACGTCTTCATTGGCATACTGAGGAACTGATTGTTCTTTGATAACTTCTTTAAAATAGTTAACCAATTCTTCTACAGTCTTTGGTTTCTCTTCTTCTTCATCGTCATCAAATTCCCATTCTAATTCTTCAGCAATAGCATCGAATAATGCTGTAACTTTAGAAGATTCTTCTTCATCTACATCATCATCGTTATCATCGATATTATTGACATCATCATCTTCTTCTACTTTCTTAGTTTTCTTATTCTTTGTTTTATCGTCATCGTCGATGTTATCATCAATATCATTTACATCGTCATCATCATCAACCTCATCTTCTTCAGGTTCCTGCTTCTTGTTCTTGGCACCTGGAGTGGCTGGTCTAGCTTTTGCTGATTGTCTTTTCAATTCTTCTAACTCCTCATCAGTCATCGCATCGGGATCGTCCGGAGTAGGAGTAATTGTAGTCGTGTTAGAATGATCTTCTACAAACATATTAGATATTGCTTCAAATCCAAATAGTGTATCATTACTATTGTTATCCATAATTGTAATTAATTAGATTATTTTTTCTTTTTACCTTTATTCCATTTAGCAGCGTTTTGCGCAAATATAGCTCTTTTACGTGTTAAAGGATTTTTACTATGAGTTAATTCTTCAGTACTTTTACCTGTTCTCTTCTTAAGAGCGTTAAACTTCCCACGATTCTTTTTCTTGATGTGTATACCTCCGTCTTTATAAGAAGGAATTGGGTATACTGGGTATAAATTTTCCATATTGATTATTCTTTATTTAGTTCATGACCTACAAATCCAGCACCACCTAATGGCATTAAAATTTCCATAGGAATTAGTTTGTTCAATCTATCAATATACTCGTTTTTATTTCTATACAAATCATATTGATTCTTAACCATTTTATTTGATGTCGGATTTCTCATATATTCCAAAATCATATTTTCGTCTACAGGAGTACTCCAGTTTGTAATTTTACCAGAATCTTTTAATGATCTCTTTAGAGTTAACATATGACTTTTAGCTTCTGTAGGATTTAATAAGTATGATCTACTTCCAGCAGCATCAAATAATCCCATTTTTCTTAACTCCGCAGAACTATATGTATTGTTAGAATTTGCTAAATAATTTAGATAAGTGTTTGTAATATATTCTTTACCACTATCAAAATCCTGAATCTTTCTAGATCCTGCTAAACCATCTGCCACATGTCCTAACTCATGATTAGCAGTTCCAGGCATATAAATATTATTATCTAATACTATATTATAATCATTTATATCTGTAGGTAATACGTTATCTTTAATATTTTTTATATTTATTTGCCCATAACCGTCTTTGTCCGTATTACCCCATTTGACATAACTACCTCTTTTAGTCATGTCTTTATATGCAATATTAGAATAAGCTCGTTTGTAGTTAGTTCCATATGTTTTGTCTACATTTTCTACTAATTCACGAGTTCTTTCATCTGGAAAAATTGCTTGTTCTATTGTCCTAGAAATTTCTTGTTGGTACTTCTTAGAATTTCTATCCTTTCTTAATACTTCAGAAAATTCAGAATCATAATCTTCTTCCGTTTTCTTTTTAGTTTTCTTTTTAGTTTGAGTAGGAGCAAAACTGTGAACACTAACCCCATCAACTTCAGTACCCTCAATAATTCTTCCTACTTTGGATTTTAGTTTTTTAATGCCTTTTCCAACTCCCCAAGGTATTAGATTTAATGCAGCATCAATAGCAGCTCCAGCATAATCTCCCTTACCTAAATCTTCAATAAAATTAACTGCATCTTTAATGTATCCAGCTGGAGTAATATAAGCTTCTGGTTGAACTGTATTAACTGCACCTGATATTTTCCTTTGTCTTTCAAAGTATTCAGGAGTACCGGTTCTATATTCTGGTGGTAAATCTGCTTTATTTATGGTCTTACCTTTACCATCTTCATATGCTGGAATAGTATAAGTTCTTCCATTTCTGCTTTGTGGATAATAACCAGCTTTAATATCTTCTGTTAATCCTAAATAAAATGTAGGATGACTTGGATATTTTAATATTTTATTTGTATTAGGATCTCTTGATGGTAAATGATAATATCCGTCATCTTCTAATACTTGTTCAGCATTACTTTGGAATGCACCATATAAATCGTATCCGTATACTTCTTTATTTAAGTTTGGAGCCAATGTAGATTTCCATTTAACATACTCAGGATTTGTATTTTGTAGCATTATTCCATCTTCATACTCTGGAATAGAATCAAATTGCTCTTTAATATCAAAATATGTAGCATCAGGGTTATTTGCCCTGACACTATCATATATCTGTTTTCTCTCTTTAAGAGATAGATCTTTCCATTTCATACTAGTAATATTTACTTACCTGTCTTACCTGGTTTACCCTTTCCGCCCTTTTTAGAGCCACCTTTACAACTCATATTAATTCCTCCTTATATTTAAAAATGTAACCTTTATGTTGTTTTCTTCCCTCTTTATGTTGACAGCATCTTCTAATGTGACCTTGATCACAATTTAGTATTTTTGCAGCCTGATAAGAAGAAACAAATTCTCCAATATACTCTCCATTTAGGTTAAATACTAATACCGTTTTACCTTTGTTTCTACCATGTTTAATTTTGGTAAGATTGGTTCTACGATCCTCTGGTATAGTTTTTATTTCTCCCCCTTCAAGTATATTATAACCATATCTCTTATCATTAGATTTATAATATTTGATATAGTATTTTTCTAAGTTATTAGCTTCTTCTACAGTTAAATTATCTCTTAAGATTTCGTGATGAACGTTTAACCATCCATATTTCAGAATAGCATTGTAAAAATAATTACAATGTTTATAACCATGTCCATTTTTCCATCTTAATAGTGGATTTTGTTTTGTAATACCTATGTATATTTTATTATTAGGCAAGACATGTTTATACACACAATAAGTTTTACAAGCCATAATTATTATCTCTTATTTTTTAGTTTCTATATATTTCCATCTAAATCCTTTATAAGTTTTTCTACCTGCTTGACACTTACAAACTCTACTAATACATACAGTAGTAGAAGCTTTAAAATGTTTTGCTGCCTCTGACAGACTGTCCCAAATTTTTATCAGATTCCAATCTTTATCAAATTGACCGACCTTTTTACCGTTTGCTATTCTGAGTCTATTATTCCTAGTACCATAATTAGCATTATATTTAGCAGTACACCATTCTAGATTTGTAACCACATTATTTTTTGGATTTTCATCTTTATGATTAACTTGTGGTAAATCATGTGGATTTGGGATAAAAGCATTAGCTACAAGTCTATGTACTTTGTACGGCTGTGTTTTCTTATTTATTGTAATATGTACAATTTCGTATCCGTCCACACCAACGTATTTAGTTACAAGTCTTTCTTTGTAAAAGATAGTAGATGATTCTTTTCTATTTTTAGTTGGACCAATAGTAGTGTAATGTTCGTTTCGTTTAACATTTCCTAAATTACTGACTGCATATTTATTATCAGTAAATTCAATATCTTTCCAAATTTCATTCATATCTATTTCTTTTTGGATCTAGCTGCTTCAGCATTTGTTTTGTTCTTAAGTGCTGTTTTAGCTTTAAGTTTTTCTCTTTCTAAAGCGGCTTTGTCTTTTTGATACTGTAATTTTTTTGCTTCTTCTAGTTTTTTCTTCTCCAAAGCAATTTTTTCTCTTTCAATTAAATTACGTAACTTTTCTGCTTGTTTTTGAGCTTCAATTTTTCTATTCTCTATCTCTTTTTTGTTTTCTTCTGCCCTAGCCTTATTAGCCAAGTCTAACTGTTTTGCTGTTGCATCTGAAATTATTTTTTGTTGTTGTAAAGCATTTTGTGCAATTTCCTGTACATCAGGTATACCATTCATATCTTGATCCATATTTTCAGAACCACGATAAGCATTCAATTGAGCAACAGTAATCTTAGTAGCATTATCTTGATCAATTTTATATTTTTCAAGATCCATTTCAGCTTCTTTGAGCATAAGTTCTTGTTCTTTAACTTCATTCTGCATCTGAACAAGTTGCTGTTGCTGTTGTGCTTCTTGCTCTTGTAAAGCTTGTTGCTGTTGCATTCTATTATTCTCGATATCTCTAAGCTTAGATTTAATCATACTTAAGTTATCCAGAGTAATGATCTCGGCAATATCTAATAATGATGCACCATTCTGCATTGCAGGTTGAATCAAACTATGTAATTGTTCGATTGCTTGATTATCCTTAGTACTATCAGATACAAATATATCGAAATCTTCGTAACAAAAGTTATCATCTATTTGCAAGAATACTCTTGTAACGTCATCTTGCATATAATGTAAATACTTTTTAGTATCTTTCCAAGCATACTTAGATGTATCTAATAACATTGATAAAACTCTTTTCTTTACCTGATTGTGTAACCAGAACCAAGGTTCAGTAATGTGTGCAGATTGAACTACAGATCTTTCAACATTACCAACTAATTCATTACTAGAAATAGCTCCTTGTCTCTGAGGAGATACGCCAGATAATTCTGATACCATTTGTTCTATCTTATCTAGTAATCCGATATAAGTATTAATAGTATTAGCCATACTAGCATCAATAGAAGCCCATTGATTGTATGGTGATGGTTTACCACCTTCTCTACCAGGAATGTTCCATCCTTCTTCGTAAGGATTAACAAATACTACACCCAGTGCATTCATGTAATGCATCCATTTATCAACATCAATACCCATACTTTTTGGTATTTGAGTCACGTCAATAACTGGAAGTTTGCCTTTATCTCTCGCTATAGCTAATTCTAAACGATACCATAAAATAATATACATATACTGTAACGGTTTCATAATGGCTACAAGAGACTTAGCTTTACTATTGGTATTACTATAAGCCACTCCAGTATAAGGTAATTTGCCAGAATTTAATGTAGAACTATTTTCAAACTGGTATTCTACAGGTTGCATTCCAAAGTAAAGTGCATCTTCATCACCTTCATCTGCGGTTCTATAGCCTTCCCAAGTTTCAGTAATCCATTTCCATTCAATATCTATTTCATTACCTGTTTCTTTATAAGTTTCATCTACTTCAAATTCTTCAACTGTTTCTGTATCAGGATTTATAATAGTTACAAAACCTATTTTCTTAAATGATTTCCAGCATACATGATATAATATAACATCATCTAATACTCTGTCTTCTAGATATCCATTAATTGAATTATATCTATTTAAAGTAATATGATTATAATCATCAACAGGACTTTTGTCAGGACCATAGCCAGAAGTAGGTTTCTGACCTACTAATTCTAATAAATGATTTAACTGTTTTTCATCTAGTTTATCATAATAATCATCATATAAACTAGCTACTGATGTACGTATTCTTCTTACACACCAAGATGCTTCATCTACAAATTCAATACCTTCTTCTGCAGGATATTTAAAGTCCATAGTATTAACTCTCTCTGCAAATGGGTCACCATTTCTAATACCTACATAATAGAATTCTAACCCACCACATAAAGCATCTTTAAATCCTTTTTCAAATTCATGTGGTAAATTTAATTTTTTCCATAAGAAGTTCAAAGAATTGTATGCAGTTATTTCTGCGACATCTTTATAACTTTTAGTGAGATATTCTTGTATTTTTTCTGGTGTCTGTATTTCGCCTGTTTGTAAAGCTTGTTGAAATCTTTGTTGTTCTTCCGGACCTAATTGAGCCATCATTGCTGCTTGTGCATATTCCAGTAACATTTGTTTAGCTTTCTCTTGAATATCTCCAGCAGCAGCATCACTGGTTCTACACACGTTATAATTAAAAGGTCTCTTTGTTTCTTCTCCTAATAATAAATCTATTTTAGGTCTAATTATATTATAATCCTGAGCCATTGCTGGAAAACCATCATCTTGGTTAAAAGGATTTGTAACATACTTAAGATCTTTTTCATTATATATACTATTATATAAATCATAATAACTCTGTAATTCCTCTTCATCTGGAATTGAGTTAGCAGAAGAAAAACCAGATATACCTATAAAATAGTCTACACAATCTCTACGCCATTCCTCTGTCTTTTTAGACATAGGTAGCTTTTGTACAGGCATTTTTGATATATTTCTTTCCATATTAGTTAGTAAACATATAAGTGGTTGTACTAAAACTGTTATTTATCTGTGGCTCATAAGTATTATCGTAATTTTTAAATAAAGGAGCATTAAATAATCTAATCTGTTTCTCCTTTTCAGTCTTTTGCTTTACTTGATAATTATACAATTGTTCTTTGTATATCATAATCTGTAGTAATGCCATTACTCGGTCTACGTTAATTTTTTCATTATATTTAATTAGTTCTTCTAGTAATGGTTCAGACATAATGGTATTTAACCTTAAGGTATCATTACCAAGATCTTCTTCAAGCCATTCTTTTATTCTATCAATACCCCAAGCTTTAATCTCTTTTGTCATATGACATCCTTTTCCTCTGTTTACTTTAGAGGAATTGGTGATGTCTCGTATGATATCTGGTTGATCTGCTAATAAATAATTACAATGCTTATTATTAAAATAAGTAAAAATACCAGTATTCTGATTTTCTACCATTGCTTTAGCATTATAATACTTAAGTAACTTACGAACATTCTCATAGAACTCTTCAGCTGTTTTAGGTCTACCAGTATACTCTGCGACTATTATATCTTGATAGGATTCAAAATCTTGAAAACGTTTGTATATAATACAAGAACCAAGAGAATTAGTACCTGATTGATCTTGATCATATGGGTCAATGCCGGCAATATATAAACCAAAAGGTGCATCCTTTACTGGATGTTCCCATATTACTATAGCCCCCGTAGGATCAGCGGTTTTAGGTAAAGGGAACTCTTTTATATCATTTTTATTTTTTGAGATATTCCACACTATTTCTCCTTTTACCTCAGTAAGGTATCCTACTTGTTTAGCATTAGCTAATTTCTTATTAGTTCTTATTCTAGCTAATTGTTTTTGTAATTCTTTTTTGGGAAATATGTTACCTGATAGTTCAGTAAATGCTTCTGCTGGTGTCTCCGAATGTTCGGCACAATATCTATCTACCTGTTGAGAACTTTTAGCACTTTTTAATTCTTCTTCTCTAAGATTCAATATGAATTCTCTGGCTTTCTCGTGTAATGTATTGCCATCTTCATCCATATACAATCTTTTACCATTCTCATCACGTATATCTAGATTAGTATGCTGCGGTACAAAGAATCCACACGGTTTACCACCTTGCGCCCCTTCATCCCATATATTATCAAATTCTATACAGTTAAATGCTTTAGGATCATAAAACGCATTTCTTAAACCCGCTACGTTATCACCTTCATCACCACCTGTACCAAACATAATCATCAAACCAAATGCTACACCATCCTGTTCTACAGAAGGTCTAGCAATTTGCCAGGCTGCTTCTAATTGATTATTAGATCCAGCTTCTTCCCATAAGATTAATTTACCAGCTTTACCACGAACTGAATCAGGATTGTCTTTAATAGATACACCCATTATCTCAGACTTATAACCTGTTTCTACTTTGTTACCATAATCATCAGTAACAAGCATAGAAGCTCTACGTCTCATGGACGTGTTTGATACTTGTCTCTTTTTACCCCAAGCTGTATTACCATCAATAAAATCCATGTAATCCCAAGCCTTAGTAAGAATACCATCTTCTGTTAAATACTGTTTATTAGCAGCATATACATATGATTTTGAATTAGGTATTAAAAAGAAGTTTCTACATAGCATAGCACCACCTTTGTAACTAAAACCTTTACGTCTAGCTTTTGCTACGCATAAGTGTTTACCTTGATTCTCAGCTTCTTCTATAGATAAGAAATAGTAATAATCATAATCATAAAAATCAGGAAAAGCTGTTTCACGAGTCTTCTTTACTACAACATGTCCTTTTGCATCTTTTGTAATCTTATAGATAATTCTTTGAATAGGACAGTAATTAAGATAAAAATAATTATAACCTGTAATATAATCACCATCATCCGCAGTAAATCCATTAATACATCTATCCATTTCAGTTTCCCAAAACGAGAAGTATTCTGAAGTTCCTTTAGGGTATAAACAGTAAGAGCCGGTCTCCATAAACTGGATGGCCGGCTGTCTAAATTTATTTGAATTTATTATCTTCTTACTGAAATCAACCATGTTACTTTTTCTTAAACCAATTTTTGATCTTTTGCCAGGTTGAAATTTTAACAGGTGCCTTTTCTGGAATTGGCATACTACCCTTACAAGGTGTATCTAAATATTCCTGATGTCTTTTATATGCTTCTGTAAAATCCAGAGTAATAGTACCGTTAGCCTTGGCAGTTTTGCCAGATGTCTTAGTCTTAGCCATATCTTTATAATTTTATGCAGCAACGCTGCTTGGTTTTTAATGTTTTAAATTGTGTTTATATTGTTACAACTACTTCGGTAATTCGAACGGATTCAGCTCTCCGCCACCTCTTACTTTTGAATTTGACAATTCTTCTGCTCTTACAGAAGACTCGAGTAAATCTAGAGATTTTATAGTATTACCTAATGAACCCATACCTGCTAATATATCTTTTACTTTCTTTTCATCAAGTTCATCAGCTAAGGATTCACTATAGTATCTAGATATACTTTCTAATTTCTTTCTAGCATTTTGCAGTAGTTGTAGTGTTAAGGTGTTTGCAAATGCTATATAAGCTTGTTCAGCTTCAATTACTTCTTTGGGAAGTTTTATATTTTTATCTCCAAATAATTCTTGTTTTAATCTTGGCTCTATCTTATCACTGTCCATACTCTGGACATAGGGACTATCATATTTATTTTTAAGAACTATATATGAGATATATTTAGTAGCCATTTCTTTATCTGCCTTATCGGCATCCCATACTTTTTTAAAGGCTGGGATACCTAGGGCATCATTGTGTATAACTACTTTACCTGCTAAAATATCAAATAGTTTCATTAGTTCGGACAACAATCACAATAAACTTTTTCACACTTTCCACAATCACGTACTTTTAGATAATTGTCTCTCTTTTCTTTTAATTCTACTAATTTATTAATAGCAGAGGCACAAGGTACAATTATAATTTCAGAAGCTTTATCTTTTTCTGTAGTAAACATTTTGAACAATATACTAGGTTCGGTGATTTCATATTTTTGACCCTCGTAATATAATTTTCCGGCTTCAGGTAAAATATAATAATAGTCTATTATATCGTATTTATCAAAAGAATCCTGAATATTTTCAATAGAGCCATCTGTAGTGCTCAACAAACTGTTGTATCTTAAACTGTAAATCATATTAATCAAATTTTAAGTATCTTGATTTATAATGTCTATTTAAAGCATCAATTGCTTCTTGTTTAGTGTAAAACGCATTTACGTACTCCGGATTACGACTGTAGTTATTTATTATCTCCTTCAGTTGTTCCGCTATCTCGTCCTGATTCTTGTGTCTCATTTTCTATTGTATTATCTGATGAACCAAAACCACCACCTCTATCTTCGCCAGTTAATTCTTCTGTTTCTACTGGTTCGATTTTCGGATAAGGCATAATGATTAACTGTGCAATCTTTTCACCCGGTTGATAGATAGTAGGTAATGCATCTGTAGTAAGTTTAAACTTACACATAATTTCATTTTTGTAATCACAATCTACTACACCTACACAGTTACACATTGATAACGATCTCTGAGATACAGATGATCTCATAAAGATGAAACCTACATATCCTTCAGGAATCTCTACTGCTAAATCAGTATGATACACTAATACCATCTTACCACTCTTATCAAATTCCTGAGTAAACCTAGTAGCGGTTAAATCTAATCCGGCATCATTCGGATTAGCATAAGTAGGTAATACTGCATCTTGTGTTAATTTCTTAAACTTTACTTCCATGTTATTTTCTTACTATATTATTTCCTAATATTATTTCAGTCATCTGTGCTGCTAGATTTGCAGCATAATCTTCAGCAAAATTGCTCTTACTTACTTCTTGATATATTGCTTTTAGCATCTGCATTATTGTTGCTTGATTTAGCAAAATCTGATCTAGTTTTTCTTCCATTTTTTGCATAATATAAAAGAGCTAAAGCATTCCAAGCAATTGCTGCTTCGTGTCTTACTTTGGTTTCAGGATCAAATTCCTCTAGAGAAGAAGCATACAAATGTCTTAATAAAGCTCCTTTGTAACGCTCATAACCATTATCAAGATTCTGCCAATTATTATCACCATACTTCTTAGCTCCTTCTGTATATACTCTAGCTATGTCTTCAAGACAATCTAGTGGTATTAATTCCCATCTTGTTTTATCATCTTTTCTGTCGTTTTTCTTTCCTTCCATCGTAAATATTCTTCTAATTGATCCACACACCAAGTAACTAAATACGCATATTGTTCATTTCCCTCATCATAACCTTCAGTATTCATTCTAAGAAAATCATAAACTGCATCTGCATAATGAATTGATTCGTGAGCTAATGTAGAACATTCTACTTTAGATTTTAATACTATTAGTATGCCCATGCTTCCACTTTTCTTTTCTGCTACCAAATAAGTAACCCCTAATGCATTATTTGGTTTATCTGGTGTTTCACATTTATCTTCATTTTGAAGATGTTTAGTAGTTAAGAAAAAGTCAAAGAATTGAGTTATTTCATCCCAATTATCTATATCTGATATATAAAGATTTATTGGATATAAATTCTGAAATAGTAGAATATTACGAGGTTTGTTCAATTTCTTTGCCATATTTCTTTTTGGGTTTTATCTTGAAAAGATAACTAAACATTATTGGTTTGATATCATCGGTATTACTTATCTTTTCATTTGCAAATTTAAACGGATGATTACATATTACTTCTACTACTTGATAAGGTATGTTATATTTGTTAGCTAATTGGGTATATATGCTAATTCTTTTTTGAGAAATCATATGCTATTTTATAGTTTTCATTCCAAAGTAAATCATTTGGATTACTACTTGAATCTATAGAATTAGGTCTAAGCGTATTAGCAAATATTTTTACTGTATCAAAATAATCATTAGCATCAAAAATAACTAAAGAATTTAATAAATTAATTTCTTCTTTTGTATAGTCTTCTTTTGGTTCTAAGATTATTAATTTATCATAATTATTGTTTCCTTTAGTAATAGGAAAACATAATTCTATTTCTCTTAGAAAGAAAGAAAAATTATTATATGGTAATTCTTTATGAAATAACTTACTAAATAGTTTAGTTATTCTTGAATGTTCTTTCCAAAGTAGAAAACTACCAGGTTTAATTTTCAGAGTTTCCATATTTTATTTTTAATATAATAGTCAACTGGACTCTATCACCAATAATAATGGGTATTAAAGCTTTATTCACACACAATTCATCTTCTGCAGGACCAGCTTTCAATATTCCTTTATCTTTGAAAGACTTAATGTATCTACTCAGGTTATCCTTAGTAATACCTAGATTCTCTATAATCCATTTTCTATTGTGTCTATTAGCTACATTTTTATTTGTATTTGGTTCTTTTTCATATTCAATATCCATTCTAATCAATGTAGCCATTAACTCTAATTCTCTATCGGTTAATCTGAGTATACCATTAAGTGTGTGTAAGAATTCTGTTATAAGTTCATCCTTGTTGACTTGTTTAACAAGCTTATTCATTTATAATAGATTCAAATTTATTTAGAACTTTCATCAGATTAAAGTAAACAGTGTCGTGTTCTACTTTTTGACATGTAGGCATCTTACCTGCTTCATATTTTTCTTCAACTACTTTGTTACGTTGATTGTACTTATTTTGCAATCTCTTAATTTCTGTATAAAGCTTTTTTACTTTATCAGAATTATTATCAATTTTATCTTCCTTAGTAGGAGACAAAAGTCCTGCTTTTACATAGTTGTCGATCACATTTGCAGAAATAATCATACTCTTTGCTGAGTAAGTATTATCTGTAGTTTTCTCTGAACTCATAATGAAATTTTCATTTTCTTTATTATAAGAAAATACATCATCTACTTCTGCACATCCAAAAGGTTTAATAACTTTATACTCTGTAATCATATTACTTATTTTTAAATTCGTTAATTGCAAGTTGTATCCACTTATTAATATCAAATTCAGTATCACCTTCTTTAATCGTAATACCGTTACTAGTATATTGTTTAGGTTGCTGAAAGATATTATATAAACTTAGTGCATCTTGCATGGATAAATCGATAGAATCAATTACTTCACTATTAATATCATTAATGTCTTTAATCACATTCAATCTAATTTGCCCATTTGGAAGGAGAGTTATAAGCTTACTATAATCTCCTAACATGTTTTGTATCATTTGTTGTATCGTGACTCTATAACGTAATAGTTGTGTTTTTGTTGCAACTTTTTACAAATAAAAAGGGGTTAAGTAAAAACCTAACCCCTAGTGACACCACATACAACCACGATTTAATTAAAAGACTAACGCTTTAGTCTAGTTTATTTTTTAATAAAAGCTACTACATTATATGGATTTACTAACTGAGAATCTTTAAATAGATCAAAATCAATTGTAGATTTTCTAGAGTAAGCTATAATATCACCTACTTCAGGATGATTATTAGGATCTGTCCATTGATAGTTAGCTGGAATTGCTAATACTATACCTTTCTTAAAGGTTGTAGGTACTTTTTCTGTAACTGTTTCACTATCTGTAATCTGATAGCCATTCTCATCTGTTTCCCCAGTATTAATAGGCTTTGTTATTTCTTTTTCAATATACTCTTCTGGTAATGGTTTTACCAAAATATCTTTAATAAATTGAAACTCTAATTTAGACAGTACTGTATTTAATAATTCTTTATCTTCTGTATTCATGAATAACTTAATTTAATTGGTTACTATAACGTAATAACTCTTGAAAATGTTCCAAAAATATTATAATTTGTATTTTAGTATATTACCACCGGTGCAGCATATATCTAAAGCTATCTTTGGACAATGTTCTTTATCTTCAAAGACACATCCATCACAACTACCGTTAGGTTGGGGGTGTACTATGTATTCAATATCGTTGATTGTTACTAAGCCTTTTAATATAGCTTCTTTAGCCTCTGGTTCTCCCATTTCTAATCTAATCATAATTAAACTCTCCATCACAAGGATCTATATCAAGCTCTTCATCATTGCAATAGTTATAATCTATATCATCCATAAATAGTATTAAGTTAAGTGATCTAGAGTAAGAGTAGATAGTTTATAATTTATTATCTTTACTCTGGATTATATATCTATTACTATCTATTACTCAGTAACAGATAACGTTTGACATATCAATTTTGTTCCACTTTTAGTAAAATAAAAATAATTTTAACATTATTTATAATTTTTTAACTTCTAATTCTGGCATGATGTCTATCATGTATAATATATCTAATCCACCACCCATATAATCTGCATAGTTTATAATATATAATTGCCCATTTTTATCTCTATATACACCTTCCCAACCTAGACTTCCTTTACTTTTACCTAGATACTCTAAGTTATATTCTTTCTCTAATTGTGAGAAATAACCAGTAGCTATTTCATTGTATATCATATCTTATAATTTAAAAGTGTTAATAAATCATAAAATTTGTTAATGTTATCAAAATATAATGTATAACAAATCTTAAAATATGTTAAATTTTCAAAATAATTATTTAAAGATACTGCAGATACCTTAATACATTTATCACCATTTACTTTGGTATGTTCATCTATAATAAAACTTAATACTTCAAAATCACTATATTCGTAGTACCATAGTTTACTAGATTCATTATAAGTAAATCCTTTCTCTAATAGTTCTTTTTTAATTGCTTCTATCATGTTCGTGTTTATTTATGTGTTTGTAAACTAATTTTGCCCATTCTTTAACTGCTTTTCATGTGAGTCTGCACAAACCATATAGTTTCTAAATTGTATACAATGTTTACGAAAATATTCAACATTACATAACATTTTTAGTGCTTCCTTAAAATCCTTTGCTGTGAAGTCTCTCCAAACTACTGTATTATCAAATTTTACTTGATTGTTTTTCATAAGTGTCTAATATAATATTCATTACTTAAACGCATATGTGGGGATATAGTTCAAAAAATATTTTATAAAAAATTTTGAATAGTATGATGATGAGAGCGTGAAGCAGTACTAAATCAAGTCCCCTCTCCTAACAAGTAGGGGAAATACCCCCTTCAAAGAGTTACTGTGTTTAAAAACCTCGCGATGATATAAGGTTAATCGTATAAAGAAATGGCTTCTATCAAAGAATTATCAGCAGCCAAGTATCAGCTGGTTTCAGCTGAAATCAAAGAGTCTAAGGACGGCAAGACTAAATATGTTGTCGCAGACTTTGTACGTGCAGGCTTGGATAAGCTTATGGCTGCACAAGAGAACGGCATCAGACTGCAAATATTGCCTAAATACGGCATTGCAGAAGATGCAGCTAACGCTTATCTACAAATGTGGGTAGATGAGACAAAGAAAGGCACTTATGAAACGTACATTGGTACGTATATCGTAGGTGACTATGAACCATTCTTGCGGAAAGATGCTGAGGGTAAATGGCTTACCCGCAAGAAAGACGGTAAAGACGTTAAAATCCAGTTCACAGATGTAACAATCTACTGGTTTAGTGACGAAGACGGCAATCCGATAAAGGGTAATAACTACATTGTACGTCGTGCTGATAACTTATTCCAGAATAGTACACGCATTGTGACTGTTGAGGAGTATAAGAAACAGCAGGCAGCCGCTAAAGCAGCTAAAGAGGCAGCACAACAGGCTAAAGACGCACTTGTTGGTGATGCCGAAGGTGGTGATGACGACTTAATGTAATGTAAAGCAAGTAGGGAGATATGCGAAAAACACACTATCTCCCTACTCTTCTCACACTTTTAACACTCACGCCCGTTAAGAATTTATATAATATATAGCGTAATTTAAATTCAGTCACAATATGTCTAACAATAAAAACGATAATACAGGATGCTATTTACAGATAATTATTGTACTAATATTCATAATATTATACATACTATCACAATGGCATTTTGGTGAGTTATTAGATAATTTCTAATAAATAGCGATCGTGCAAATTCGCTACCAATAGTGCATGAAGTAATGCACGACAATTATTAACTCTAAATTAATAAACAATGAAGAAAATAATTGGATGCTTCATGTACATCGTGCTCACAGTTTACATACTAATAACAATAGGTATATTATATAGTATGGCAACTGGTCCACGCTCTGAATACTTTCCAATGGCTTTATTTAATTGTTTAGCTTTTAATACTATTTGCTACATTATAGCAAAATGGTTGTTTAATCACTTTAATAAAAAGCCTTAGTATTCAGACTTCCTGGACATGAAGTAAAACTGCCTTTTATAATTTAAGTTATAGTTAAAAAACTCAATAACTTCCCAAGACATTGAGGGCACCAGTTTCTTATATGTTACACATGAGAGGTCGAATATACTCCTTGCGATATAAGTTTTAGGTGTAAAATGCACGGTTCAATAAGCATTTATTTATAATCAGGCTCGACAGTGTACATAGCGTATCGGAGCGACGAGTATTGGGAGCGATACTCCAAACCATTAGAAAAGATATAGGGTATGCTACATAAGTAGTACTATATCAATTAAAGACATAGATTATCATAGATGATGTTGTCAGTGCAACACTCTTGATATATGCTATGCCATACTTCAGTACTTTGTTATATTGGTTCAGCAATATGACACCACTGAAAGTACTGTTGTATGATATTGTAATTGGTGCCCACCCAGCCATGTAGTGATACTGTATCAATTTCTGAAAAAATACAGAAAGGCTATCACTACATGGTTAATATTAATGTAGCCATTCAATAGAATGAGAGTCCAAAGCCTCTATAAATACAGATGGATATTAATTTTAATTAAATAATTATCACAATGAAAACATTAATAATAGCTACAATTCCTATTGTTTTTGCGATAGTTTGCTATATGCTATGTATATTATTACAGTATATAGACTATCGTAAAAAACGATTACCAAAAGAAAAATATAGTGAATTCTGTAAGAGAGTTTACACAAGATATTTATAGTTAACTGTCTTTTGAATATCTACTCCTCACAGTCGATTTCCTATATTGACTTATCATTGTGAAATGATTATTCCTCGCTAAGTAATAGTTAGTAAGTATGCGTTGATGCGCCAAGGTACAGGTTAGGAGACCTGTATACTGAACACTATTACTCTCACCTCTCCAAAGTAATGACAACCTCATCGTAGTTACTCACTCCTGCTTAATTTTATCGTTTATCGTTTGCCATAATCACGTAAGAGTAATGGGTTTTGGAGTCCAGTATTATAAGACCAGTGGAACACTAACACATAGTAATATGTATAGCATACTGGCATAGAAGCTAATAGTCATTATTCTCTGAATATTAAATTCATAATATATATGGTTAGATTAATATTAGAGAACAAGTACGAAACCAGTTGGTTTCAACAGTTTCGATTTCTCAAAGCAGAATTGAAACTAAAACTACGAGAATGTATTAAATTGTTTTATTACATTAAAAAAGGAAGAACAATATTAGTACAACCTTGTAAAGATGAACTTCCTCTAAATTTAAAGCTTGATATTTCATATCATAGATTAAAACCTTATTTCTATGTAGAAATGTCAGATATATCTTCAGTATTTAATAGTTTAGTTGATGCAAATCACTATACTTGTTATATTGTAGATTACTATAGAGGATATCGTATTTACATTTCTCGTACATAAATTTAAAGAGTGAGTATTGCATTAATTCTTGTATTTGCTTTTACTCACTCTTTTATCTTGAATATTAATTTAAAACATTCATATTATGAAAATAGAAATTAAATTTGGAAAAGATTACACCTGTTGGTATTTAACTCCAGCTATTGGTATAAGGGATTTTAGTCTTTCTACTATTATTGGTATAGCTTTCTTATGTTTTAGTATAGAATTAAAAGTTTATAAATCATGAAAGCAGAACGTGGTAGTTTAATACAACAGCTTATAGGTAGAAAAGTAACTATCATAAGCCACAATTTAGTAGGAACGATCATATATATAGATATTGCTAAACATAGCAGATCTGTGAATATACTATTAAGGGTTAAAAAACTTGATAAACGGTCTTACAAGAGCATTATAGAAGATAAAGAGATATCTCTTAGTCTTACAAGCTTATTAAAAGATGTCAGGTTACATGCCTTAATATAACTTTTATTGAACTAATTATTCATTAAAAGACATAGTCTTATAGAAAGACAATATTCGAATTAACTTGTTGAATATGTAAATTATAGACTCTATCTCGGATGACATGTGAATGGACTAGAGATTAACTTAACCATAGTATAGTAATATAATAGCAGCTTGACGGCGTTAGTGAAATTATTACTATTACTATGGTTATTTATTATTAATGCATTTAAATCAATTTAATAAGAAAGAATATGAAAAAGAGCGTAAAGAATTAATGAAATATAAATCTTTATACTTAGATCTTATAGGAAGTATACGCAGTGTTATAGATTCGTTTCCAAAAGAATAATTGATTTATATCAATTATATAGTTCAATTTTTATTAATTAATAAACGTTTATCAAAAAATGGAAAATGAACAAGGTTCAGGAGCCTTTAAAGGCTTCGTGTCGGTAGTATTAGTACTACTGTTGGTATGTGCAGGTATTTGCACTTACAAGTATGTTAAGGGAGAAATCCCTGGTGTTACACAGAATTCCACTACTGAGGAATTTATTGAGTCTGAAATGCAAGCTGTGCCTACAGTGGAAGAAGCTATGCAAGAATGGAATGATCTTAGAGAATCATCCAGGTGTTACGAAGTTTATAGTAACTTTCCACCAGCAATAATGCAAGCATTGTTTGAAAAATTGGGTACGCAAGAACCTGTAAGAAGTTATGTATATGAATACGAACGTAATAGGGAGTATTACATATCCTTACAAATTGCTAAACAATTAGAAAAACAAGGACTTGATAATCCTGGAGTAGATGGAAAAAGGATTGAAGGAGTAGAAATAACTACAAAACTAAAAGAAGAAAAGAAACCTGAGAAGGTACCAATTCCAGCAAAAGCTGCTAAGGATACAATAATAGTGTATCAATAACAGTTTGCAACTTCATTATTTCTTCAGTGACTGTACTTGCATGTGAATGTAGGTGCAGTCGTCCTCAGAAAATGACAAACCTGTGGGGCGTAAGTAACTAAGTAGTAATACTATAATGTCAGTATGTAGTATTACACTGAAACTGACTGTTATGATCGTGCGGACGTTAAAATCAGGTAGATGATAAGAATTGTACTGACAATACAATTATGCTGTATCTTAAAACAAGTTTTGATAGTCAAATTTTCCTAAACCAATCCTCGTTATTAGGTAAAATTTCTTTTTGTTTATGTATTGCTACAACAATACCCTCACTGTTCATTCGTTATTTGCATTGTAGTTGTAGATACAATGCCGTCATCAAAATGTCAAATTTAAAACAATCCAAAAAATGAAAGGAATTGTATTAATTGTGATGCCAGATGCATCACAACACGTAGAAGTGAAAATACCTAATGGTATTACTCCTGCACAGTTTGATGCGATCATGAATCGTATTAAGCACGACTTTTTTACGGCAGTAAAACCACAAGCTGATGCTGATTCATTAGTTGTTACAACTTATGATGAAAACGAAGCAAATGCTATACTGTCAAATGCAACATCTATTAATGCTGCAAAAGTATTAATTGACGTTGTAGGTAATCCTCAAGACTCTGATTGGAGTGGAAGATTCTTTACACTCTATGGTAACGGAGATCCAAAAGTAGCACAAGCAATCTTATTCTTAAAACAGAATATGGATGCTTCAGCACAGAATTATCTTAAATCTAATGGTTTAGGATGGTTATGTGACTTCTTAGGTCTTGGTATAACCAAATTTAGATTCTAATGGGAAAGACATTTAAAGACATGAAAGCATCCAAATCTTTACGAGAAAATAAAAATTCTCATAAGAAGCGGATGCTTCCTTACAAAAGAGAGAATAAAAAATATGATGAAACTCGCCAGTAACGTCAAATATTTTTATTATATGGTGGTTATCCCCAAGAAAGTGTAAAAGTCCAGAGTCCTAAGACAAATCAAAGCTATATGAAGATATATAGTACGTCGATAAAGTAGTTGGGATATTGTCGAAATAAGTTAAATGAATAAGACAAACACTTTCTTTTTATTCGCATCTTAAAACAATCAAATATGAAAAGTAAAAAGAAATTATTTTTGTGGTTATATATACCACAAAATAGTAAAGTACAGTTTGATCCTTACAAGAGTTCTATAACTCGAGTAGAAGTAGAATGTACTTTTAAAAAAGTGATACGTGATAAACATTCACCAATTGTAGAGTATACTTATACTCATCCACGACTTAATAAAAAGCTTACAGGTACAATACCTAAAGCTTTGTGGGAGGCATAATATGTTAAGAGAGATTATAGAATATATAGTATTCTTCATATGGATCTTTGGCTTTGTTATGTCATATGCGTTTGGTGATATTCCTGCGATACTATATATCGTAATCTCTTTTATTATTATGGCTCGTATTCATATACGAGGCTTAAAAAAACTATTTTTATTAATAATTAAATCAATTAAAGAATGAAAAATAGAAGTTGGAGTGATGAATTTGAAGAACTAATTCTTCAATATTCTGGCTCTTGTAAAGATCCACCAGAAGAAAGAAAAAGTAAAATTAAAAAATTAATACGAGAAGAATTAAATAAAAATCCAGTATTATCTAATGTCTTAAGAGAAAATAAAGCTGAAGGTAAATTCATAAAAGAATATACAGACAAAATTATTCGTTATGGTTGGTCCGACAGAACAGCAAGAGAAAATATATGCTATAATATTAACTCTGAGTGCCCTATTAATCTTGCATTAACTTGGAGAAATACTAAACAAGGTCATGAATACTGGAGAAAAATTAATGATCTCGTAGTAAACGAATTATCCAAATAAACTTTATTTATTAACAATTAAAATTATCAAAATTATGAGCGAAATTAAAGACGAAATCCGTAATGGTAGAATCATTAACAAAGAAGTAGTAACTGCAGCAGCTGAAGAACTGGCTAAGAAACGTAACGCAAAATTGACAAAGGAAATGATGCGTATCGCTGTTGACTCTGAATTCGAACGCAAAAATGCATTGTTGAATTTGCAGCGTAACCGTGATGAAGAAGATCCAATCAAGGCTTGTTTGAAGGCCAAAGAAGCAAATGAAATTGCAGTAAAAGAAGGAAAGATGACACCGGAAGAATTTCGTGAAGCAAATCGTAAAGCCGATGACGAAAAAGCCAAAGCTTTACGTAGTATTTCTGATGAATACTACACTCTGCGTAACCAGTTGCAGAAGCAATGTTATGACGTCCTGAATGATTGGGATGATTAATAACAACTCCGAACCTGTGCCGATAAGTACTGTAAAGCTTATCAATTAATATTAGTGTCTTTACAATAGAAGCTGCTTCAATAGTCTTTGTAGAGACACTAATACTAGTTAGTGCCGAAAGTTATTAAACCGAATGGATTTATAGTAGGTAATTAAGTTGAATTAACAACTTCCCTCAAGTGCTATATGCCGTAGGGTGGAAAAACAACGTGCCACTGATCATGTGCCGAAGATCATTACTATTGTTTTAGCTATTGTACTTTATGTCCTGCATAAAAACAATAGGCTCTACTTGTAGAGTTTTATAGTAATGGTTATCAAAACACATATAGAAATTGTGCTTTATGCCGAAGTTTTAACAAGTGTCGAATAATCTATTAAATATAGTTTTTGAGATATTTACTAAAACTTCAATTTCTATCAGTCTATCAAAGGCACAGTAATCCTAAGTAATATAATGCTTTATGCTTAAATGTTATTTATAAAAGACGGAAATGCGTAAAAAGTCACATTCTAATGAAAGCGTCTTTAGACAGTAGAACATAGAATCCGATAACTTACGGTCGCTTTATAAAATATATTTAGTATTACTTAGGATAAACTCTTAAAAATTCACAATTATGGATTGGACAAGAGAAGACTTAGAAAATAAGTCAAAAGAAGAACTTATAGACATCATTATGAACATTCAGGAAGATTTAGAGTATTTTCCAGATCTTTATGATAGTACATATGATGACTATGAGGAATAGAGAGTAAGGAGAGAAATCTCCTTACTTTCACGACCTTTTGGTTCATATTATTAAAATTATTAAAAGTAGATATTCACAGTATAAGAACTGTATTGTGTCTTATTAGGCTTATTAATCATTGTTAGGACGGGGCTATCGTATGCCCCCATCTCCACTATACTTTTGTGCAATTATATTGCATAATTTAATAGTATCTTCATGAGACATTGTATTTTTCATATAATTTATTGCAGTAGATATAAATTGTACATTACCAATTTCATATCCTTTAGAAGAATCTATTCTATCTAAAGATGCAGTATAAATAGGATTATTATGATTTTTAGTATAAGTTGCTAATTGTAATTTAATTCCAGTATATGGACAAATACCGTTTTGTTGTTCCCATATTTCTTTTAGATATTCTAATGTTAAATTAAAGTTTTTAAGTCTTTTCTTTGCATTTCTAAGATAATATCTAAAAGGAGTAAATTCATCTTTGCGATTATTTGAAATAAGATTAATAATATTACCACTTTTATTATTTTTATTTCCTTTCATTGAACAAGATCTACAACAATAATTATGTCTTTTCAATCGTATATTACGATTATATTCTGTAATTGGTTTATCATACAGTTGTCCACAATTATCACAAACTATTTGAATTAATTTTCTATTCTGTTTATATTTTAACATAATATTAAATTTTTTAATTCGAAAACGTATAATATGTGGAATAGTTCTGTTTCGATATTAAAATATACGGGGATGAACGGTTTTGACTAGCAATTAGAAAGATAAGATAGGTTCATTGTGTGTTTAAATGGCAACACTATGTTTGTCACTGATTATTCTTGCGTAGCGTAAGAATATGATGCGTGCTAAATACGAAAGTTAGGGATACTCTTTAGTTCAACAGGTTAGAATCGTAATTTTATTACGGAATGTGGGTTCGAGTCCCACAAGAGTAACAATTAACTTATGTTTAATTTCTTAAAAGAAATCAGATGAAAAAGATGACTTTAAGCCAATTACATGGTAATCTAAAGACTTTCAGTAAAGAATTTATAGGAGCTGGAAGTAGAAATAGTGTAGTTGGATTGTATCGGAAACTTATTGAGTTAGGAGCAATTCCATCCAGTAAGGAAAAGGATAATAGTCTTATTAGCTCTAAGCAAAAGATTGTTATTCTATGTGTTAACGATGGAATTAGGAGTAAATTCGCTCGTATCTCATTGCATGAAAGATCATGGTGGGACTATTGGCACAATAAAGCCCATAAACACTGTAAACCTGCTTATATTACTTATAATGTACCAAAACAAATGGACATTGTAATAAGCAATTTGAACATTAAAGAATTAGAAACTTTATTCCCAGAGTAATATGGAACTATCTTATTGGATTTATTTTAAACCAGGTGAAAAAGATAAGCTTAAACAGATTATCGATGAAAATCCTAATCCTTTAATGGCAAATATTGCTATTCAAGAGGAGTTTGGTGTATCACTCACCGAAGCTGAGAAAATTATTGAGGTGTATAACAATAAAATTAACAAAACATGTCATCAAGAATCATAACGCTTAATAAACCAGGTTTATATGTTGCAGAACACAATTCTACTGGTAAGCAATTTTTAGTAAGTATAGGTGGTGAATTACCTATGTTACGTGTAATTAATATAATCAATTTATCTGATTTTGTTAGTGGTTTTTATGCTGATAATAAAGATAAACAAAAATTACAAGATGACATGGAAGCACATCCTAATACATACACTTATACTCCTATTCAAGTTAAATTAGAAAAAGAGTCTAAAGATGTAAAAGAAGATGTTCTTGATTTATCTAGATATTCAACATTAGTTGAAAATAAGGATAAATTATTAGGAATGGATGATAATATGGCAGTTATTACTATATGTAAAGATGAAGGTCTTGATGTAGCTATTGCCACTGAGATTTGGAAACAATTCAAATTATCATTACGACCGTGAATGCAGATGAAGTAAAAAAGTATATTTACGATAAATCTGCAAAGCTATCACAGCAGTTTATTGACTTCATTAAAAATGAAGGAGTTCCTAATTATTTATTACCATCATTTGATAATAATAGTGGTTATAGATGTGATTGGAACATAATAGGTGGAGAAGAAGCAAAAGAATATTTTAAACCTTATTATAAACCAATAAGTGATAAATTTATTCTTAGCTTAGAACAAAGAAAAAATGTACAAACTTGGTTATATAGAGTTAGTACTAAACTTTTTCTACCTGAATTGATGGTAGGAAGTCCTATCGCAACCGATAAAGTACAACTACGAATAGCTACTTCTTTAATCGACAAATTAAATATTCCAAGACAATATCGAGATTATCTATTTGATAATACTATATATTGTTTTTGGATTCGTAAACGAGCATATAGTAATTTCTTTTGGCAAGAAATAGTACAGCTTCCGTTTGCGCCAGATTATCGTTTAAATATTAAGTATTAAATGATAATATGGTAAGAGAGATTGGGTTCTCTCTTACTCACTAATCCGTAGGCCTATGAAAGAAGAAGAAAAAATTCTAATCGAAAAGGCGAAGCACGGTGATGAAAAGGCCTTTAAGCAATTGTATGATAATTATTATCGTTTAATACGATATATTATATACGATGCAATAAAAGATGAAGAAGCAACAGCTGATTTATTATCTGTTACTTTTACTAAGGCCTTCAAACGTCTCGATTATTTTGTTGAAACTATTTCTTTTGAAGCATGGTTAAAAACTATTGCAGTAAATACAGTCATTGACTATATTAGAAAGAATAAGAATCAACAAGATAATATCTCTATAGATAATGAGGATAATACAATTCAAATATCTAGTGATAACGATCCCGAAACTGATTTAATTAAATCAGAGTCAATAGATATTCTTAGAATTGCATTAACTCGACTTAGAGCCAAATATAGGAACCTTCTAGAACTCAGATATTTTGGTAATCTAAGTTATGAAGAGTTAAGTGCTGAGCTTGGTATACCGGTTGGAACTGTAAAGTCTGACTTAAACAAAGCTAAGCATAGACTCAAGTATTATTTTCAAAAAATTTCAAAAACTAACAAAACATGACAACATTCATTGTATCTATGCTAGTAATTATCGGTATTGTTGCAATTGCACGATATTACGGTAGTTCGTCAATGGCAAGCAATTTATTGCTTACTTTGGCATTTTCTGTTGTCGTGGGTCTTGGTATTCAATTTGCTACTAAAGGAAACCATAGTAAAAAAGAGAATACTAAGATTGAAAATTCCATTGCAGTTAGTAATCCTGTATCCACACAGTCTGTTTGTACAGTGTTGGAACCTGTAAAAACTAGCCATTCTGGGGCTGTGAGTCAGGTACAGGATTATAAAACTGTAGTAAAGGAGTTTCCACGATTAAATTCCAAAAAGCTTGCGTATACTGAACGCATAGCTCCTCCATTCCCAGATTCATCCTAGATGGATATAACGGGATCACATTATTAGCTTTATAAAATAATTTATTAACTTTTAATATTCGAAAAGGCGAATTAAACATTATCAAAATGGGAAATAATAAGAATAAAGGTCAGAAAACTGACGATAAAACAAAGAAAACTACTGCCGCTCCTGCGGCTGCACCGGCTGCACAAACTAAGAAAGAACAGCCGAAGACGGGATTAAAGGAAGATAAAACTCCTAAACCCGCAGCTCCTACAGCTCCTAAGAAAGAGGAAAAGGAGACAAAAAAGCCTACTACTGATGCTACTGGTACAGTAGAAAATGTAGCAGCAGAAGAAGTAAAGAAACCTGTAGCTTCTCCGTTAGAATCACCTAAAGTAGATTCCCTGATTTCACTTATGGGTCCTAATGATTTGATGGATGCAAACCATGCTGCAGAATTCTTATCGGCACTTGAACGTCGTACCGCTCGTATGGATCGTAGTAAACCTATTACGATTCAAATGGAATCCATGCTGGATTATAATATGATGTGGTATGCTGTACGTTTGTCTGTACAATCATTTGCACAGAAACGTGAATGTAATATGCTTACGCCGAACGATGAGCTCATTGTTCAGCAAGCTATTGATACGGCTGCATCTATGGGTGTTGCTCTTGAAGCTCATCCTACAGATGATCCTAATCAGATGCGTCTTGAGTTTAAGGATATTTCCCCTGAAACAAAAGCAGCAGCTGATGCAGAGAATGCCGCATCAGGTTTAGCTTCGACAGTTAAACCACCAAAACATGTAAAACTTACCGAGGAACAGATGAATCCTCTGAATTGGAAGAATGATGATGAAGCGAAAGCTGCAATCACTCAAGATCTTCAAGAATCAGGAGAAACTCCATCTAACAAATTCTTACGTATCTTGGGTAAAATCAAAACATATCGTGAGAATACTACAGAAGATCCCGTTCAGAAGGGAATCTGGAGTAGTGCTAACTTGGGAGCTCTTGCAAAAGAGTATTTCAACATTATCGGTAAGAAAGGTATTGTTGTGCTCTCTGGACTCATGTCTTCTACCACAACTTCGTTGAAGTTAGGTCAGACTATGATCTTTGCACATTCTCTCTTACGGAAGAATATGAAAGGTCTGAATGATCAAGATGTAGTAGACTTGATTAAAGCGTTTATTGAAGTAATGCACGCAGATCCTGCACAGCCTATAGAACAAGATCCTTGTGTAGTAAAGGGTATTTTGGCTCCAACTCGTGATACGTTTGTACGCATTGCGTTGCAAAAGCCGGCAGAAGATGAACTAATGGATTGGTTCAAGAAGATTATGGGACCGTTCTATGATATCTATAAAGATGAAGTAGGTTCTAAATCTGACGAAGATTTTGCTCTGAAAGCAGCAAATAAAATGATCGAAATACGTAACATGTATGTCGATAAAGAAGCTGCATTCCCGCTCTTTACAAAAGAAGATTTCAAGGCTGTAATGGGTAAATAACCTATTATATCAAATGAAAGGTAAATTTGCTTATTTAGCAGTATTCGTTGTAGGTCTTATTATGTCCTACAATACTAACATTTTCAAACCCGAAAGTGTTACGGCAACAGAAACCATTAAAACGGTTCAGTTACCCCCAATTCCAGGTAATTTTAAACTTAACCTGGATTTAGAGACAGGTAAAAGTATCGTGGAAAGTAATATACCCGTTACAAGTACTGATATAACTGTCAATCACCCCACGAAAATCGTGGAAAAGGTAGTGTATAAAAAATCTAAACCCAAAGTAGTATATGAAACAAAAACTGAGGTACAAACGAGACCGGTAATGTTTACTCTACCAACTCCCCGCTCTCACAAATTTGTACCTGAGTATCCTAAAAGTGTAGAGAAATGAAGCAAAAAATAACTAAAACTAATGTAATATCATTAATTGGTATTATTTTATTCTATTTATTTTGTTTATTTTTTGCTTATTGTATTAGTAATTAACTGTGTGCTTACCGTAGAATGGCACCGGGGAAAACGAGTCTCTCCCCCGTAGTAAGAAGCAGGGCATTATATATAGTGGTATTGTAGCTGTACACTTTAAAAGCAATAAGACAGCATATATATATTAGGAATATCAAAGGCCAAGAGGATTCGTATATATAGATAAGTAATACAGGATATGAGAATATGATAACAGCTAACACTGTGATTCAAAAGGTAATATGATAGCTTACTATGGATTTATTACTTTATCCGTGAAGAATTAGTAAGAAAATGGGATAGCGTGCTAAACCCATAAAATCTCAGAGAACCGTCTGGCGGAGATTTAAAAAACGCGATCTAGGTCAGCAGACACGAAGACAAATTCAGCAAAGGTATCGGCATCCTAAAGTAAATATAGTTATGAGATGTATTTATGAGTGTATTGAAGTCTACACAAAGGAGAAACCTATGTCCGTGGGTACAATCATGTACGAAATCAAGAAGGGACTAAACACGAGTTGCCCCTTAGTTAAACATCCAAAAGTTTACTAAGTTTTGACTCCTGACTAACGTTCTTGGGTGTGTCCAAAGCATCCATTCTGAATCTATTATTGGAAGATATAGATAAGATAAAAATGCTACTGTAGTGTTCTCTACAAGGTACCAAATGGTTTAAATTGGAACGTATGTTTAAATACATATAAAAGTAGATATGAAGGCAGAGAGATTAATCGAGGGTGCTATTAGGTGCTACGTGAAGAAGTAAAACGGTACAATTCCGTAATCTTTTACTCTTGGAAGTAAAGGATAATAGTCTGTATTATTACTTCGGAACATATGGCTGAGAGGCTATGATCCATACAACGAACTTTAAATTCATTAGAATATAATAAGAATTCGAGACTTTTATTATATTTAAGTATGACAGATTATCCGGATTAGGTGCCAAACCTATATTTAATAGAACGATTAATACAAATGTGTCAGTGTTTGCTTCAAGTTATGACACAATAATATATGGAAAGAAGCAGGTTGTAAAACGTGTCCTATAACACTACTACAGAATAACGACACCCTTTAGCAAGGTGGTTACTTCGCAAGAAGTGAGAGGGATCTCAATAATTTACGTTATCGAAAAGTTAAATACGCCGGTAGAAACACCGTTACCTGAGAAGAAAGGTAGAAGTTCAATCAGATCTCAGTCGGCTTTCCGAGAGATAAAAAGCGAAAGTTGGGCTAATGTATAGTCAATGGGCTAAATTCAAGTCTGTTAATCCAGAGAAATGTAAATGTTACGATGTTTACCTGAATCCAACGATTCATCACTGGCCCGAGAGTTAACGTCACTCTTAAACAAAAGCGAGAATAACATGTTTAACCTAAGTAGTGGCTACGCCCACGAAATAATAAATCCAGGGGAGTCCCCGCTAGGGATAGTAGAATCTGCTGTTGTATAGTAGTATATGTTTCCTGACTGCGTCCTTGGCAAGCCAACCGTTATTGCTAAATAAAACTAATAGAGTATATTGCGCAACAATATATGTTCATTAGAAAGCGTTTCATGAATCTTCATAGACTGGATACCTGTCGTGCGGAAAGAGTAGTGAAAAGTAGGTGGAAGTCCTCAATATTCGTGCTTGTAAAACAATCCTATGGACGGTTATATAATAATATATATTATTGTATGTAATTCCGTATAGGAAACTTAAAACCGTTGCTGCATTTGTAGGGCAGAACTAGTTAAGTAACGTTAGAAAACGACCGTATCTGTAACGGATTCGATAAAGTGGTAAGTATTAACTTCTGGGTAATCATAAGCTACATGACAGGCCAATCTGCATGTGCAACTGTCTTGCAAACAGTTACTTTGTATTTGTGATTACTTGCTGAGATTAACCCCGAGACGCCGGGAAATACTAAGTTAATATGATGAGCAATAGTTCCTTTCTCTTAAGCGTAAGAGAATTGTAAAATCTAAAGTAATGGTATTATAATATGTATATTAAATGTCTTAGATCTCATTAGTCTTAAGAAAAAGCTGTGCAGTATCAATAGTATGATAAGCTATTAATTTATTATATATAGACACTCGTATAAGTAATATTAATTCTGGTATCCGAACTACTTTGTAGAAGCAAGGAACGCAGAAAGGAAGAGGAAGTATCTACCTTGATTTCGATGTAAGTAAATCATTAATATGAAGATTATGCGTTTAAAACGAAAATATTTATACTTTGTAAAGGATTGTACTTGAATGTACGTAGACGATTAGACACATCCTCTATATAATAAAATCTATACAAAGAGAGCAAAACTCGTTAATTTAAACTCATAAAATATGTAAATCAATTGTTTAACATCTCCGTAGGTGGAATCAACCACGGAATCAAAAAAGGAATTTAAAAATGGATAAATCAGTTATTTTGGCATCACAGTGTGGTGCATCATTAGGTAAATATATTCTCACTATAGAGAAGAACTCAGTAGATCCGAATTATTCACGGAAAGTACAGAACAATGAATTACGGACTAGTCAGCAGATTAATCTGTATTCAATTAAACCTATTAAGGTTAAAATGGCTCAGGAAGTAGAAAGTGCTGAAGGCACTAAATTTGTAGAGTATAACGGCGATTCGAAGTTACGGCTTCAGATTTCCGGTATTAACGACATTGCGGATATTATCCCGAAGCCCAACGCAGAAAGCGTAAAGAATGCGATTACTCGGTTCGAATCAACCGGTGAGATTACAATCTTTATTGATTATCCTCAGTTGACAAAAGAAATAGTTGCTCTGAATATGGAATCACGGGCTAAACTTACAGCGTTTGTCAACGAACAGATGCGGTTCATTAAAACATTTGAAACTGCAAACGAAACTGAAATTGCTGCTTGTAAGACGGCAATGGCCGCTGAAGGTATCGAAATTAATAATTATTTCGGATAAAATAAACTATGAGTACGCCTTTAACGAAAGAAGCGTTCCTAGACCTTCAGCATATGTTTGCTGATAAAGACTTTATATCTTTGCTATTCATGGATGAGAAAGAAATAGCTAGATATATTCATGTCGAAAAAGACGGTAGTGTAACGTTAGGCAGAACAAAATACAAATTTATCAATAGACTCTTTAAAGATGAGAAAGTATTGAGTACTAATGATATTTGTTTACGGCTTATTAAAGTCATTACTGGAAAAGGAGGAACGCGAAACAATGAAGCTTTTGATTGTCTTGTAAAAGATTTTACTAAAGCTTTAGATAAAGGAGATTACTCCTATGCTATTACTCGGATATTTATTGGTTATCGTCTAGGATATCTAAACGATGTTGCAGCAATGCAAGCTTCTTCGGAAAAAGGTGAGGCAATACTTCCGAATAAGCGAGTATTGGTACAAGATGGTTTTGGAGATTTCTATGCGATTAAAATAGGTAAGTATCCTAGTTAATAAAAGTTGACTATTCTAAAGTAATAAGAATATTGAATATATAATAGCAGATGTAACGTAATAATATATTAAATGTAATTATTACTTTTCAAAATATATCAAAGGACTTGCAGATGTAAGTCAAGTCCTTTCTCTATATCTTATAAGGCTATGATAATGTATCTGTAATGGATACTAAGTGAAGGAAAGCTTCAAGAATAAGACGAAGATGTCATATCGGGATGAACATAGCCACAAAGTACAGGTAGTTGATCATATTTAAGTATACTTTTATGTTTAATCAATTAAAATCAAAAGTATATGAAGAAAATTAAATCAACTGAAATTATTGAAAATCGTAAGAAGTATGACAAAGAGATCAAAAAGATGTGGAATATTATTCGTACTGAAAATTTGATCGATAAAAATGCTACACGCAATTACGATATGAAAGCATTGTTGGATACGATTACAGAAATGTCCAATAATCGAATTCAGACCAAGCTGGATTCAATTGCTATTAATCTAGGTTTTAAGAGTCGTAAAGACTTTCCTAAAGAAAGTATTTATCCTATCATTTATACTCTATCTGAAAAGAATGAGTATTTAGTTCAGTTGGGATCTATTCCGACTATTAATCCTGGTTTAAAAGCTAAACTTGGTAAAAAGAAATTGTTCAAAACTGAAGAAATTACTGCAGATTATATTACTAAATTAAAGAATAAACTGCAGCTGGAAATCAATGCTCTGAAGAAGAAGCTTGAAGATTTCAACAGTAATGCTGAAATAGATATATCTACTGCATATATGTATTTAGCAGCATAAGGTAAACTGGTCTCCGTAAGTTATTTTGATATTTTTAAATTGTGTGCCTTCTTAAGTTAATAATTCTCTTCAAAATAACGAGTGGCAAGTGGGGTTCGAATCCCCGGAGACCAACAAGTCTCGAAATATTAATATTAACATTTTAAAAAGTAAAGTCATGAAAAAAGATATCAAATCTCAAACAATTGACAATTCTACCAAAAAATATCCGGTAGAAAGCAAAACATGGAAGTCTGATGTATGTCAGGCTTTGAAATTAGGTTATAAAGTAGAAGCTTTAAATGAAGAGCAAGCCGAATATATTAAGAAGATTGAAACTAAGCTTGCAGAAAAGGCTGCAAAAGCCAAAGTAAAAGAAGAGATGAAACAAACTCTTCTGAAAAAGATGTCAGATATAATGAAAGCTAAAAAAGCAGCAATAGTATCTGCAGCTAATGATCTAGCTGATAGAATTATTCTTCGTGCCATTGAGAAAGAAGAGCAGAAGAAGAAATTCGATGAAGCCGACAAGAAAATTAAGGAGAAAGTCAAGAAGGATAAAATGGCAATAGCTGAAAAGAAACGTAAACGTAAAGCAGAATTACGTAATAAAACTATTCCTAGTCCTGAAGCTATAGCTAATGCTAAGAAACAACAAGATTTTCTTGCAAAAGCTCATGCTGTTAAACGTGAAGAGATTGAAGCTCGTATTAAAGAGAAAGAAGAATTTATGGATCAATCCGTAGAAGAATGGAGTAAGAAACGTGAAGAACGTATTAAACACAACACGGAACTTGCTCTTAAACGATTGCATCATAAAGAAATTAAACTCAAACGTACCACAAAAGCTGAAAGAATTGAAGCAATAAAAGCTAAAAAAGAAGCTGGTAAAGCAGCTTTTAATGCTGAAATGAAACGTCAAGCATCAGAAATTGCAGCAGACCGTCAAGGTTATGCTAATCGCGTAGAGAAACGTAGACGTACTGAAACAGAACGTCTTGCAATGATTGCAGAGCGTAGAAAACTACGTAAAGATAAGATTTTTACAGAACATCTTAAACAACAAAAGATTCAACAATTGAATCTTAAACGTTTTATAGAATCTGAAAAAGCTCGTCTAGCACGAAAAGAAGAAAAACGTGCTAAGTATCTTACTACGGGTGGAATAAAAGTTCCCAAAGTAAAGAACAATGTTGCTGTAGATAAAACTAGAGCAGAAGAATATATTAAAGCTGCAGAAGCAAAAATGAAGGATGAAAAAGTACGTTATTTAATACGTGTTGCATCAATTGCTTCATCAGAAATTATAAGTGATTCTGTTTGTGCGTTCATCTGTAAGCCAGAAGAACTTAACAAACGTATGAAAGAAGCTCATAATAAACGCATGAAAGAAGAACCCGATACATATGTAGGTATTTATGCTTACTCTGGCATCGGTAAAGATCAGAAATGTATAAGTGAAATGCTAAACGATAAGTTTAAAGATCGTAGTAGACTTAATCCGAAAAATGAAGCAGCATAATATACAACAGGGGTGCGTCTGTAACGCACAATCTAGCGGGATGGCGCAAAGGTAGCGCGTAGCTTTCACGAGGCTGAGGTTGGTAGTTCGAATCTATCTCCCGCAACTAATTAACCGTAGTACTATGAAAATTAAAGGAAAGACTTGCGTAGTCTTTGATATTGAAGTTTTAAAGAACGTATTTACTTGTACTTGTAAGAATACTGAAACAAAACAAATTACAGTATTTGAAATATCTCCAAGAAGAGTAGATATACAAGGATTAGTTACATTCTTTTATGAAGATTATTATTTTGTAGGTTATAATAATATACATTATGATAATCCTATACTAAACTATATTATAATGCTATATAATAAACATTATTTTAATAATTATAGTACTAGAGAATTAACTGAATCAATATTTAGAATGAGTCAATTAGTAATTGATAAAAATTCTGATTTTGATTTATGGAAAGAGTATAAATACGCTAGAAACTTCTTATCAATAGATCTATTAACAATGCTATATTCTAAAGCTTTACGAGTATCTTTAAAAGAGATGCAAGTAACAATGCAATATAAGAATGTAGAAGAATTCGTAGTAGATTGGCATCAAGATCTTCCTGAAAAGGATATAGATAGATTAATATCATATAATATAAATGATGTAGAATCTACTGAAGAATTACTATATAGATGCGAAAGTGATCTAAATCTAAGAGTAGCTATTGAAGAAGAATATAAGATAAATTGTCTAAGTTTAGATGGTGTAAATACTGGTATGAAGATTCTTGAACAAGAATATATTAAACATACTGGTATTTCTAAAGAAAAATTAGAACAATTAAGGAGTCCTTGTGATCAAATAGATCTAGAGAAAGTAATATTTCCCTGGATTGAATTTGATAGTCCTATATTACAGAATCTATTAAAAGAAATGAAACAACTACATAATGTATCACCAGGAAGAAAAGGATATGAAAATATCTTTATTTTTGGAGATATGAAAGTAACTGTAGGTGTTGGTGGTATTCATGGAGATCGTGGTATAGAAATTATTAAACCACGAGAAGATGAATTACTATTAGATTCTGACGTTAGTTCTCTATATCCTAGTATGATTATAGAGCATAATTTATATCCACCACATTTAGGTAAAGAATTCCTAGAGACTTACTCTAGTATTCGTACAAGAAGATTGAACGCTAAGAAGAATAAGAATAAAGTAGTAGATAAAACACTTAAATTATCGTTAAATGGTTTAAGTGGTAATTTACAGAATGAACATTCTTGGTGTTATAGTCCATTTACTGTAATGCAAATTAGAATTAATGGACAATTACTACTTTTAAAGCTATCTGAGAGACTTTTATCTATTGGATGTAAATTACATCAGATTAATACTGATGGTGTCTTATATACATGTAAAAAGGCTAAATATGAAGAACTACAAAAGATATTAAAGGAATGGGAAGACTTAACTAAATTAAAATTAGAAACAGAAGAATTTACTCAATTTTATCAATTAGCTATTAATGATTACTTCGGATTATCTCCAGAAGGACACATTAAAGAAAAAGGATATTTCCTTACAGGAATTACTTTAGGAAAAGGTTTATCTCCAAAGATAATTCCAGAAGCGATTATCAATTATTTTATACATAATATTCCAGTAGAAGATACTATTAAATCTTGTAAAGATATACGTAAATTCTTACAAGCGGAAAAGACTGGAAAGCAATGGACAGTTGAGTATAATGAACAAATTCAACAAAGAACTAATCGTTACTACGTTAGTAATAGTGGATACTATTTATGGAAATGGAAATTAGATGATGCTGGTAAAAAGTCTTATCAAATAATGTTAAAAGATCATGGAGTAAGATTACATAATAAATTTTATTCTGATGAAGATCTTCAATGGAAATACTCTCAAGGAGAAACATTCCAAAGTATTTATGATATAGATTATCAGTATTATATTAATCAATGTATAAAAGTAATTGAAAAACTAAAACCAAAGCAGTTAAATCTGTTTAATTTTGACGAATATTAACAAAAACTATCATACTCTAGAACAGATGAATTAAATTAATTCATTATGATACTAGAAATAGATACAAGTCTATTAAAAAAAATAGACAATCTTTCATTAAGTCAGCTAGTACTTTTAAATCTTGTATTAGACAATAATCAAAAATCTATCAAAGAGATCAAAGACATCGTTAGCCAGGTCAGCGACAATGATATACAAGATTTAATCGACAGAGGATTTCTTATCAGAGAGGAAAAAGCTAAAAAAGTTTCTTATAAAGAAACTGAACTATTAGTAAATATTATTACTGGTAATGCAGATTTATTTGAAGAATTTAAGAAGCATTATCCTATAGTAGTAGTAAGACCTGATGGTACTAAAGGCTTTTTACAAGGTAATTCAAAGAAATGTAGAACATTATATAATAAAATAGTTAAAAATGATACTATTTTACATAATCATATCATTCAATGTCTAGAAAAAGAAGTATCTGACAAACTTATGAGTGGTAAGATAGGTTATATGAAAACTATGTGGAAATGGCTTACTAACTCTGAATGGGAAATTTATGAAGAACAAATTAATGAACCAATAAAAGATAATCTCTATGGAACAGAACTTATCTAGTCCCTTACCATACAAACATATATCTGTAGCCGCTGATGAAGCTGTTACCTATATAAAACAGCGTAAGAATCATGAAATTGAACCACTTAAAAGTAGGTGGAATAAATTTAATTTTATGTGCTGTGGTGGTATTGAACCAGGATGTGTTTATACTATAGTAGGAGCTTCTGGTACTGGTAAATCATCATTTGTAAATACGCTTGAAACTGACTTAATTGAACTTAATCCTGATAAGGAATTAGTTGTATTATCATTTTCTTTTGAAATGCTCTCTAGTAGACAAGTAGGAAGAAAGCTATCTAATAAGTTGCGTCACACAACTTCAGAGCTATATAGTGCATCAGAAGATGTTTCTGATAGTTTACTACAGGATATTGAAAAAGAAGTAGAAGTTATTAAACAATATCCCATCTACTATGTAGACGAATCAGCTACAGTAAGTAAGATAGAAGATACTATAACATATTTTCAAAATACGATTGCAAAAGATAAATGGCTTATTATATTTCTAGATCATACATTATTGGTCGAAGGAAATGATACTAATGACGAGCGTAAAATTATAGCAGCATTAGAAAGAGTATTTATCAGAGCTAAGAAAGTTGGCAAAACAAGTATAATTCAACTTTCTCAAATGAATCGTAATATTGAAATGCCTGAAAGGATTATAAATCCATCAAGTCATTATCCTATGAGAAGTGACTTATCATCCTCAGATTCTGTGTTTCAAGGTAGTGATGTTATAGCAGTTTTATCAAGACCTGAAACATTAGGTATTACTGCATACGGACCGTCACGATTACCTGTACAAAATAAAGTATATCTACACTTTTTAAAAGTTAGAGAAGGCAAATTAGCCATACTCGAATATGAGAACGATCTGCAATATAACAACTTAATTGAAGTAGATAGATCTGAGAATAAACCACAGTATTAATTTAATTTTTGGCTAACATGACTACAACATTTTTGAATAAAAAGGGTAACAATAATAACTTTAACTTTAACACTTACGATTTCTTGAATCCGTATTACGAGAAAATCAGTAAGAAAAAAGATGATAATTATATTGATAATCTTCTGACAAAAGCCTTTAAGAATCTGGTTCCTTGGGCAAAGAAAGAAGATAAGAAAGATAATATTTATATCATCTTCGGTGATGAACCGACGAAGAAATATACGCTTGAGAAGCCGAGTTTTACAATTACAAATATTTCTCCTACTTCTCTGAATCTGGAATGGAATAAAGCAGCTACACATTTGTTAGAATGTGCATATTATGCTAATAATCCTACTTATGATTTTATTATCTGTGATACACCAATTAAAATTCATGGTAATTATATTCAGGTAGGTTCAGAAATTATTCCGACATTCACTCGTTCTGATTTCTTTACAACTATGAAGAAAGAAGATCAGATTAACATTTATAATATCGCAGTAGAAATTAACGCTATCTTTGCTGCGTAATTATTAACGAAACTTTTCAGATTCTTTCAAATTTTATCAAATTCTTTCGTAATTTATCAAATTATATCTGGAAAGGTAAAAATATCTTAATATGATAGTATTACCTACAGAAAAAGTAAAAGCAAAAGTAAATAATCCTAGATTTTTGATTATTTACGGTCGACCTAAAACTGGTAAAACTAGTTGTGTAGCAGCTCTAGAGAACAATTTAATTATTGATCTAGAAGGTGGATCTGAATTCTTAGATGCATTAGCAGTACAAGCAAGAACTGTTAATGATTTTGCTGATATTGCCAATGCAATCAGAGAAAAGATCAAAGAAACAGGTAAAAAGCCCTATAAGTATATTACTATAGATAATGCTACACGACTAGAAGAAATATGTCTACCTTATGCGGGTACTCTCTATAAAGCTCAACCTCAAGGAAAATCTTGGCAAGGTACTGATGTTAGATTGCTTCCACAAGGAGCAGGATATCAATACATTAGACTTGCTGTAAGAAAAGTTATCGATATGTTTAAAGAACTTACTGATAACTTAATTCTTATTGGTCATACTAAGGATAAAATGATTAATAAGAATGGTGAGGATATGACAGAAATGTCCTTAGATCTTGTAGGTAAACTAGGAGATATTATATGTGGAGAAGCTGATGCAGTAGGTTTTATGTATCGAAAAGGTAATGAAACAATTATTAATTTCGATAGTAAAGATGAAACTACAAAAGGAGCAAGAGCACCACATTTGCGTGAGCAAAAAATAGTAATTGCAGAAAGCAATGAAAACAATGAATTAACATTCCATTGGGACAGAATTTATTTACCAGAAGTTTAAGTTAACCAAAATTAAAGAATATGTATAGTTCCGAAAGAGCCAAGACTATTGTAAAGAAAGACGTAGCACATTTGTCAGCAGGTATTGAAGATAACGTAATGTTAACTGCAGTAAGATTCGATAAATCTATCAATGGTAATAGTTTTATTGAATTTAAGTTTGAAAAAGAAGGTAAATTGCTGACGCATACTGAGTGGGAACCTTCTAAGAGATCTGATGAAACTGAAGAAAGTTTTCAGAATAAATGTGATAATCAATTTTCAAGAATTGAACAAATTTTGAAATGTTATTATCCTAATGCTGAAGATCGTAAGTTTATCGGTGAAAACTTCACTCAGTTTGCTCAATGGGTAACCGAAATGCTTAATAAAGCAGATTTGACTACTTTGTTGAGAGTTAAAATTGTATACAATAATAGTGGTTATACTACATTACCGAAGTATGCAAAATATACGTTTATTGAACCAATGTCTTTGGTAAACGAAAATAAATCTGTTATTGTAAAATTAGGTATCGATCAATTCGAGAAGCCTATTGTAGCAGATTTAGAAAAATCTAATCCAAGTCCTTTCTCTATGGGAAGTTCTATGGATGAAAATAATAGCGCCGATTCTAATGGATTGCCGTTTTAAGATATAATTCTATTTGCGCAATAGAACGAAGACTATACTACCTCTGACTTTTGTTATGTAAGTATACCAGATCGTAGGCTGGCACTGACCACACAGGGGGTATTGTTAAAGGTGGAGCAATGTCTAATGGTTAGATTCGTGGGGATCGTTACCCCACATTGCACTTATTTAAATCTATATCATATGTATGACTCTACAAAAATAAAACAGCAAGATACTCCAATTACTTTGGATTATATCTTATCAAAAGTCACAGAATATGATATTTACGCTAGATATATTGGACAATTTAAGATTGGTTTTATATATAATAGTCCATTTAGAGAAGATAAAAATCCTTCATTTGGAATATTCAGAAGTAGAAAATCAGGTAAATTACTATTTAAAGATCATGGAAATGGTGAATGTGGAGATGTTATTAAATTTGTAGAGCTTTATACAGGTTTAACAAATTATAATGACATATTAAACCGTATAGTAACTGATATGTCTATTACTAATAATACCAAACTTAAAAGTATAAAGCAATATGAATCTAAAGACACTGTAATAGGTATTGTTAGACAAGATTGGACAGATGTTGATAAACAATATTGGTCACAATTTAGTATTACTAAGGAAACATTAACTAAATTTAATGTATCTAGTATAAAATATTATTTGTGTGATGGTGTTGTTAAAGGTATATATAAAGATGAAAATCCTATGTATGCTTATAAAGTATATGATCATTTTAAGATTTATAGACCATTAGCAGATAAATATACTAAATGGCGTAATAATTTAGCTCCTTATGATATTCAAGGATATGAGCAATTACCTAAAAAAGGTGATTTATTGATTATTACTAAGTCATTAAAAGATGTTATGTGTTTATATGAAATGGGATATACTGCAATATCACCATCTTCAGAAAGTACTTTTCCTACTCCAGACGTTATAGATGCCCTTAAACGTCGATTTAAACGTATTTTAATATGTTTTGATAGAGATTCCAGTGGATGTAAAAATTCTATCAAACTTTACAACAAAACTAAAATAAAACCGTTCTTTGTACATAAAAAATTCAAGGCAAAAGATATATCTGATGCAGTAAAGAAAAACAGTTTTATACAAATAAAAGAATGGTTAAATTATGAGTTACAACAATCTAGAAATAAATAAAGAAATTTGGAAAAAAATAGAAGATTATGAAAATTATATGATTTCTAATTTTGGAAGAGTAAAATCTTTAAAAAAAAATATTATCTTAAAACCAGAAATTAGAAGACAATATTATTCAGTTCAATTATATAAGAATAAAAAATCAAAACACTTTCAAATTCATAGATTGGTTGCAATTACGTTTATAAAAAATCCACACAATCTAAAATATGTTAATCATAAAGATGAAAATAAATTAAATAATCATATTGATAATCTTGAATGGTGTACTGCGTCATATAATACAAATTATGGAACAGCAATAAAAAGAGCTGTAGAAAAGAAAAGTATTATCATAAATCAATACGATAAAAACGGAAATTATTTAAATACTTATTTATCTTTTATGGACGCACAAAGAAAAACTGGAATTTTTAATAACAATATTGTAAAATGTTGTAAAGGAGAAAGAAAAACCGCTGGTGGTTATATTTGGAAATATAAAAAAGAAATATTATGATTTGGTTTACTTCAGATCTACATTTCTTTCATGACCGTATCTTAGAATTCCATCCAAAACGTAAAGAAATATTTGGAAATACTGTTGAAAAGGCTAAAGAAGCTATGATACAGTTATGGAATTCTAGAGTAAATAAGAAAGATACAGTATATATTCTTGGTGATTTAGCATTTGGTGAAGTAGAAGATAAAAGAAAACTATTTCAAAGACTAAATGGTAATAAAATATTAATACTGGGTAATCATGATAAAATACCAGATCATTTAAAATGTTATTTTAATCATATTACTCAAATCAAGAATATTAAGTTTAAGAAATCTGTATATAATTTCTTGTATCGAGATCTAGAAATTATTATGTGTCATTTTCCAATATTAAGTTGGGAACATAAAGATAAAGGATCTGTTATGATACACGGACATTGTCATGGAAAAGTAGATCAAATAAATATAGATTCTAAAGAATTAAGAGTAGATGTAGGTATAGATGGAAATCTAGCTAACTATGATTTAATATCTTTAGAAAAACTTTCTAAACATTTAAATAAAATAGAAAAAGATGGTAACAACGTTTGAATTAGCACTAATTGTATTTATTTCTAATCTTGGTGCTACTTTAGTCTGTGAAGGAATTGAAGCTATAATAATTGCTTATGAAAACTACAAAAAGAAAAAGAAAGATCTCACAGAACAAGAAGATTAAAAATGCAACTCCTATAGTTCTTGATGGAATTAATTTCCGAAGTAAGTTAGAAAGTTATATGTATAAAAAGCTAGAAGAAGCAAAAATCTATAATGAATATGAAAAAAATAGATTTGAACTAATTCCAGCTTTTACTTTTTTAGGTAAAAAGATTAGAGCAATAACATACTTACCAGATTTTGTTGGAAAAAATTTCATAATAGAATGTAAAGGATTTCCTAATGAAGCTTGGCCTCTTAGAGAAAAACTTTTTAAATATAAATTATATTTAACTAATGATTCACGACAGTTTTTTATAGTACATAATCAAAAAGAAGTAGATGAATGTATTAGACGAATTCAAGAATTATAAAAGAAAATTCATACAAATATCTCATAGAACTGCAATTTTAATGCATATATTTGAAAAAGCCGATGATGATTTTGAAGATATGATTCTAAGTGATCATAAAGAATATTGTAAACAAAATCATGGTATAGATATATACAAAGAAGCTGCAGATCAATTCTTTAAACAATTTGAAGGAAATGAATGTCTTGTTTTCGTAGAATGTTTAAGAGATAAATGTAATGAAATGTTAACCGAACATGAACGAGAAGTTGAAAAACTTAAAAGTAGAAGAGATTAAATTTATCTCTACTAACACTTTCTTTAATGATAGATTTAATGAATATCTATTTATTAGAGATAAAACCAAAAAATCTAAGAAAATAGGATATGAAAATAACTGCGATTAGTGATTTACATGGTAATCTTATTGATATAGAACCATGTGACACACTGTTAATTTGTGGAGACATTTCACCATTAGAAATTCAAAGAGACTATATACAAATGACTAAATGGTTCTTTAATGAGTTTCAAGAGTGGATTATGAATCTACCTTGTGATAGAGTAATACTTACTCCAGGTAATCATGATTTTTGGTTTGAAAAAATGATTACTCAACCCCAAACATATCTATTTGATAAATTAACCATCTTAATTAATGGAGAAGTAAATATTTATTCTGATGTAGATCATAAATACTACAAAATATTTGGTACGCCGTATTGTAAAGATTTTGGTTGCTGGGCATATATGCCTGGTAATGCCATATTACCAAGTGTTTATAGTACTATACCAAAAAATGTAGATATATTGATGTGTCATGATTCTCCCCAAGTAGGATATGTAGCAAATATTATGGAACAGAAAAGCGAAACATATCCCAATGGTATACCATCAGGTAATATCTATTTATTTGATGAAATTGTAGAAAAGAAACCTAAGTATGTATTATCTGGACACATTCATTCCGGAGATCACACATTACAAGAGTACGCAGGTACAAAATATGCTAATGTAAGTATATTAGATGAATCTTATTCGATTAATTATAAACCACTAACATTTGAACTATGAAAAATTACGAAAAGATTAACGTTAAGTTAGACGAACAGAATATGGTTGAAGGATTCAATCAGATAGAATTAGATATTATGTTATCTTGCGATGAGTATAACGATATGATGACTTACGCTAGTATAAATGCATATGAAAATCTAATTTTATTTGAAGAGTAATGGATATATCTATACCGTATTATGAAGATCTCACTCGTATAAGTAATTCTAATATCGGATGGTTCTTAAAGAAAGGACCAAAATATCTTAAAGAAATGCTTGATGGGAAAGAAGGTCTAAAAGCTAGTTTTTTGGATAAAGGCACTATGATACATGAATATATTCTTCAACCAGAAGAATTTTGGAAAGATTATATTATATTAGATTTTGCAGTGCCCAAAGTAAAGCAACAAAAAGATTTACTTGAATTCTATTCTACTGCAAGACTAGTTGATCCTTTTGCATCTGAAGATGATATATTAATTATGAGTTATGAAGCAGCTTATAATAATAATAAATCTAAAGAGAAAAAGATTCAAGAAGCAAAAGAATTAGTAGAATTATATCAAAATTACATAGAATACTTTAGAAATAAAGATTCTAAAAAAGTAATATCATTTGCAGATCTTAATATGTTAAAAGCAATTAAAAAAAATATGGAAGATCATAAGAAAGCAAATGAATTATTATTTAACTATCCAGAAACATTTGAAGTTCATAATGAATTTCATATTAATTGGGAGTATCCTAATGCTTCTTCATTAGGAGATTTACCATGTAAATCATTACTAGATAGAGTAATGATAGATCATACAAATAAAAAAATAATATTAGTGGATATAAAGACGACAGCTGATGTTTATAATTTTAAACACTCAGTAGAAGAATTTGATTATTGTCGTCAATTAGCTTACTATTGGTTAGCTATCCATTGGTATTTTAAAAACGAACTAAAACTTAATATTGAAGAATATGAATACGAAACTTATATTATTGCAGTACAATCTCATGATGGGTATGAAGTTAGAGTCTTTAAATTCAATCCTAAAACAGTTGAGGAAAGGCTTGTAGCCATAGATTATGCCATAAAACGAATTGCCTGGCATAAAGATAATAATCTATGGGATCATATGAAAGAATATTATGATGAAGACGGTGCTGAAATGATATGCTGATAGATAAATATACTAAACATAGTATATTTTCACTTCCTCAGATTTTCGGTGATATTTTAAGTAAACGTGACTTGGATGATAGTGAATTTGTTAACATGTATATGAATGATGTTAATAATCCACTTCTTTCAAGTCACGTTTTTTTAGTATTTCACAATATAAAACCATATTTGTTAAATACTTTAAAACAACATCATTTATTTCATTGTAGTTATACTATAACTATGAATAAGATCAAATATACAGTTCTAGCTTTTAATAGAGCTTACTGTATACACGTCATAACTAGAAAGATTGAGTATGGATTATACAAATCACTTGGTTATGAAACAAAAATCAAGATATTGAATTTTTGGAATGCTGGAGTAAATGGTAAATTACATAAGTATTTGTTTGATGAAAATACTAAGACTATAAAACCACTAAGTGAAAATATTACACTACAAGACACAATAAAGCCCCAATAGCATAATACTAAAGGGGCTTCTTATTGTTGCCTTTAAAAAATTTAGGGCCGTAGACTAAAAGATTGAAATCAAATTATCATAATATTCTAACTTAGATCTTGGATCTCTTGCTTCATATATACTTCTTAAAGGAGTTGCTTTAATTAAGGATCGTTGTAATCGATTCAGACCTCTATATGGTCCCTTATTTATCTCTTCTGTAGGATCTTGCAAAGCTACTGTAGTTAAATCACCCCAATACTGTAACGTAGACCAAGCTGCTGTAGGACTATTAAGCATATTAAATACTTCAATAGGTAACACATTACCACGAGTTTCCAAAGAGGCTCTTAAAGTAAGATATGCTGCTTCTTGCTTCCACCAATTATCCCTGTCATCATCTGCCATAGCACGTATTATGGAAAAAATCAACCAGAAACCCAAAGTAGAAAATAAAAATTCATATGTAACTCTCTTTAAACAACCTTTTTCATAATCATCTAATTCATCATAATGATCTTTGTACAATTCTCTTAATTGATCTATTTTCTTTTGATCAAAGAAATGTTTCCTTAGAAAACTTATATTTTCTGCCCAATGTCTACCTAAATAAGAAAATGCAGCAGGTATTTGTGCTTCACTCCACATACCAGTAGAATAATTGAAATGTCTCTTAGTTAAGAATTTAGTTTGTAAGTTAACCAAGATAAAGTTACGATAAATAAGTAATAACTGACCAATCAAAGTAGAATGTAATTTTGATTTATCTAAATCAGTTAACTGGGTATCAATCCTAGTAGCAATTTGTTTAGTAGTGTTCTTTATTTTATTTATAGTTCTTTCATCCACTATATTAGCATACTCTGGTTTTACCACTAGCTGGTTATTTTTAACTTCAAAAGCATCAAAGAATGTAATATTTAACGCATTCCAGGCAGCTTTACCTTTCTTCTTATCTTTGAATTTCCTTAAAAATTGATTCTTATTTACAAATTTACCAGTTTCAGGATCATATTTATTAAAGAAAGCTACAGATAGAGCTAATTTACCTTTAGTAATAATATCACCTATTTCATGACCAAAATACCAGTAATGTTGATTCAAAGCCCTGAGTAATCGAGACTGATTTAGTTTGCTAAATGTTTGTTCATTGTCTCTGACTACACCTAAAAATTCAAGATAACACAGTACCTTGTTTTTATTATTAGCTTTACCAATGTTCTTAATAGCATCTGCATAAGCTGGTAATAAAGTTTTAGTTGCTTTAGCAAGTTCCTCATTTCCAAAGTAAATACCAGACATTGCTTCCAATCTATTTTGAATCTTGTTTGTAATCAAACCTGTTAGAATAACATTAAGATTCTGAGATATACCTTGGATTCTTGTATATGCTGCTAAGTTATTTACTAATTTATCAATACTTAATTTAACATGTTTGCCTTTTGGTAGTTTTATATCAACTTCTTTAGCATCTTTCTCCATGCCATAAACAAAACGATCCATTAAGTCTTTCATTTTGTCATAAGTTTTACTTTCTACTCCAGATATTCTACCACCTTTTTTATCCTTAAAGTCCATTCTACTAACGAAATCTAAAGCTAATTCTAATTCAGGAGCAGCTTCACTCATCTTTTCGTAGTTTACAGCCATTTTGTAGTAATGAATGATAGAACCTACCACGTCATTAGTAATTGCATCAGGATTATCCAACATTTTAATATATCTGGTAGGTATTAATTTAACTAAAGAACCGTCAGACCTTTTAGCATTTTCTATCATATACCTATCATCATCATCTTTTACTGTATATAAATCCTGTGCAGCATAAGCTATACCCTTTAAAAAGTTGTCTTTACTACGGATTTGGGTCCATGAACCCCCTTCAATTTGAGGTAATTTATATTTATTAGCATATCTCAGGAATCCAATTTTAGAATTAGATAAATCCATAACATCCACTAAAGCGTCATATAATGCTTTTAATTTAGGATCACTTGTAATCTTTTTGTAAGCAGCACTATTATCAAAGTATTTAGGATTTGGTATTACAGTTTCACCACGATCTTCATACTTAGTAAATCTAGAATCATAGAATGGAGATTCTCTATCAATTTCTGCCCAAGACCTATTAGGTATTCTTTCTACGTATTTTGATTTAAATTCATCCTTTGGAACTAATTTACGCCAGAAAGAAGCTGGTACAACGTCACCTCTAGAAGTGTATCTAGCATTTACAGAGAACCATGCGTTAAATGCAGCTTCACCCTGTTTTTCCATACGTTCGTATTCTTCATAGAATTTAGGGTTGATATCCCACTTAGCTATTTCCATTACTCTAGATTTTTTTGATTTATCTCTGTTAGCAATAGCTTCATCGGATATCATTACGTCATATGTATTTATCATAGACTTAACATTCTCAGGCATAGCATCAACGTTGAATGTACCGTCTTCTCTAGCATACAATTTCAAGAGATTCTTTCTAGCATTTTCATATAATATCTGATTATCAGATTTAGTTGGATTAGAAGATAACATTTTAATATCTTCCCAGAATTCTTCTTTAATTCTTTCAACAGAATTTCTCTCCTCCCATTTCTTGAATAATTCTGGAGAAAGATTCTTCTTAGCAGCTGCTTTAGCTTTGTTGTACTTTTCCATATTAGGTTTATAGTTCAACTTAGCTCTAAGCTTTTCATTATATTGCTGCATTTCTCTAGCTATTTCTAAATCTAAACCAGCTTTTGTAGTACCGTCTGCATAGAATGGGTTTGCTAAATTACGTCTACTATTCTCTAATTCCTGTAATTTACCATAGTCTTCATTAGATAATAATTCTCTATGTATATCACCATTTTTATCCCTAGTACTGTTAAGAAGTAGATTGATTTCCATATTAATTGTATCTCTTCTTGTTCTAGCTTCTTCACTAAGACTATTTGTTAGTTCATAATACTCTGGTACAAATCTACGAATACTATATTTAGCGTGCCATTTATTGTTCTCAGTGTTCCAAATCTTTAACTGTTCTTTACTTAATAAACTAGGTACTTCTGATAAGTCTTTATCTCCAAATCCTAATTTATCCGCTAAATCTCTTTGAAATTTAAAAAGCTTTTGATAATGTTCACCATAATTTAAATCTCTGGTCATAAATCCCGTTTTGTGACCATCTTTTGTTTTTTCATGAAAATAAGCCAGTTTAGATTTATCTACCTGATCTAACAATGATAATAACTCTTTACCTTTAATTCTTTCTTCATCTGCTACAGCATTCTTAACAGCAATTATCTTATTCATCATTATTCTAACTAATTCACTATTAGAGTACTGTGTACTACCAACCCATTGATCCCACAAGTTAATATCTAAATCACCTTCTTCTAGAATGTTTTTCAATTGATCTACAGTATAAGAACCAGCTTTAGTAGCTTCTTTAATAAAGTTATCTTTAGCAATTATATCAACTACGTTATTGAAATTTCTAACAAGTTCTGCATAATTACCCATGATTCTCTTTAATGCTACTTTTGTATCGTTTATCAATTGTTCATTATTGAAATAATCAAAAGTAGTATCATCATCTAGCATATTCTGCAAATTAGTAGCAATATTGTTATAGAATCCAATATAACCTTTTTTAATCAGATCCAATTCAGCATTAGAGATTTCATGATCATTACCATATTTAGCAGCTTCTTTTACTTTGGATAATATTCTTAAAGTTTCATCTAATGCAGAATTGATATCTTGATCCATGTAATCTATGAATTCTAAAGTAGCTTTATCATTTTCTAATTGATTTAATCTAAATTCTAGAGCTCTCAATTCATCTAGTTTATTTGGATCTGCATATTTAGAATACTGGATATCTTTCATTCTACGATGAATAGAAGACATCAATTTGTCATATATATTATTTATAGCTTCTGGAACTTCAACAGCTTTTTGATTGTGTATTTCTTTACCAAAGAAATAAGAGTTATCCAATATGTGACCAGATAAAAACGCTTTTGTAATCTCGTTTAGATTATCTTGTTTTTCATTAAATAATCCTTTCAACCAGTTGAAGAATCTATTATACCATTTTAATGCTTTAACAGAATTCTCACCTATTGCTTGTACTAAAGCTTCTTCGCTACCAAATTGTTTTGTACCTCTTTGTACAAGAGGAGTATTTCTAAACCAAGCAACATAATGATGAGCATACTCATGAGGTAAGGTGTCTTGATTTTCTAATGCAGCATTTAATAACACTCTACCAGCCATATATCCTTCTACTTGAGCCTGTCCTCTAAGATTGGGATCTGTTAATGCACTTACTTCAATATTTGGATATATTTCTTGCAGTAATAAAGCTAATTCTTTATTTCTACCAGTAGCGTTTTGAGTAGCAGCTTCTTGATTATAGATATTATTATCCTGAGTAGAGAATGTACCTTGATTGTCTATTGATTTAATTTGATTAGGTTCTTTAGCAATTATCTCATAGTTTTCTTTTATTGCATCTCCAGAATTGATATTTGGAATAATTCCGTCATACTTATTTATATCTTCAACCTCATCATTCCATTTTTTATTGATGTCATAATCTAATTCCTCTTTTGATTTTGTTTGAAGTTGCGTTTGCAGATCTTTAAGTTTATCTTTGTATATCTCTAATTCTTTCTTATGCATTTTATTTATAAGTGATCCTTCTTCTCTGTAATGTTTATATTCTGGATCATTTCCGTATAACTGTTCTTCAATACCTTCTATAATGAATTTAGTTGTTTTAATATCTTCTTGAATTTTTTCTTTTAAAGTAATAGGTTTTGCTTTTTTTCTTCCAAATGAATTTACCATTTTAAACTTTTCAGTTGGTACCGGATTCTTAATACTAAGAAATGCAGGAATTAAGATGTTTCCATACCCTTCGGAAGTACTCTTTTTTGGTGAAAAGTAAAATCCTAATCCCCAATCACCAGGATCTGTTGATCCTCTAAAATCCTTAGAAAAAGCATCAAAAATTTCTGCAGTTCCATGCCACACCAAAAGTGGTTCCCCATTCTCATCTATTACTTTGGATACACCAACATATTTATTTAAATAATCTTCAAAATGTTGGTTTTCATTTAAATACTCTATTGGGATGTTAGTAGTGTTTAAAATAGTATTATTTATTCCTTCCTTCCATAATTTAGATTCTTTTTCTTTTCCACCTCTTCCAATATTTCTTTTTATAAAGTCATCATCTTTTAAATTTATAATTCTATTAAAATCTTGTGGAAACATTTTAAGTAAATTATGTGGAGAAGCAAATAATATTTTACCTTCTTTTTTAGTTTTACTTTTCACTCTTTCCCATTCTTCTGTAAGAAACTCTACATAATCTGGATGGTTTTCTGGATAAATCAAATACTCATTTCTAGCTTTTTTATATTCTGGAGTTCCTTTAACAGTATTTGAATGGTCTTCAATCCATTTGTCTCGTTTTTCATTGAACTCTACATCCCAATCGATGATTTTATCCTTATATTTACCAGATTCCAATGAGTATGTTTTACCAATTGCGGGATGACCAAAAATGATATCACCAGGTTTTAATGGATTAACCCAATCACCAAACCACTCTTTAAAGCTCTTAGAATAAGTTCTAGCTTTAGCTTGAATAGCAGCTACCCTGTCACCATTATAATGCTCTAAAAGGTCTGAAAATAGCTTAGATGGCTCCCCATTGGGAGCCTTATCTAAACCATATCCATTGTTTTCTGAAAGAACATAATATGCAGCATTCTCACTACCTAATATTTCTGTATACTCTTTAAGTAAAGCTGCAACTTCTGGATTTTTAATATTTAAACACTGCATAATTATTCACATTCTTTTTTACGTTGTTTACCCATTTTATCTAACTCTTCCGTAGCAGAATCATTCGCTGCTTGTTTCAAGTCAGCTGCAGTAGCAGATACAAATTCTTCATCTAAATCATAATCCTCTACTACTTGTTGTTTTGCTTTTTCTAAAGTCTGGACCATTACATAATTCTTTGCTCTAGATACTGCTACATACTTCAATTCTTGTCTTACTTCTTGACCATTTTTATCATTAAAACCAAAAGTATTTATACTACTGTCGTTAATTAAAACTTTACTATAAGTACCACCTTGAGATTTATGAATGGTGTGAGCATATCCGTAATCAAAAGATTTTCTAAGCTTTAATCTACCATTAGCGTCTTTGATATCTCGCATAGTGTGAATTCTATTTTGTATATTATTAATTTTTTCAATAACAGATCTAGCTGCAGTCGGATTTCCCTCAGCTAACAATTGATTACGCATACTCCACAAGGTCTGTATATATTCTTGAACTTTTATGATATTTTCATCTGTTTCAAAATTAGATACTACATCAATAGTAAACGAAGAAGCAGAAGTATCTATTGCATCTTTGAGAGTAACTTTATATCCTTCCATACTTATACTTTCTTTTCTGTCAGGATATGTTAAATCAATTTGAATAGTAGTGGGTTTAACACTTTGCACTACGTAGTCTCCACTATTCATTAATTTGTATTTCTTTCTTAAAGAATCGTATTCTCTATTAGAATAACCCATTACAAGTTCTCCTTCATACAATTGTGCTGGTCTCCTACCATACAGAATTTGTCTTATTGCAGAGTTATAAGCTTCTACAGAAGCATTTGTTGCAGCCAAGACTCTAAAATATAGAGGATCTTGTGAATCTTTCATTTCTTTTAATGAAGTTTTAACAAATTCTCTAATTCTAGTTTTGTCTGATGAATATTCAACTCCTTGACCATTAGGAGCAATGTCTGTTTCATAGCTAAAGCCTTCCCCATTTCTTACTCTAGTAGATTCTTTCAATATAGGATTATCCCCAGTTCTTTCTACTTTGGTTAACTGTAATTGTGCACCATTATTTCTAAATACCTTGGATATATTATTTGCTTTTACTGGTCTTAATTGACCTTTATCCCCCACAAATATAATCTGAGCTCCTTTTGCTGCAATTTGTTCAAGTAAGAAATCATACAAACTGTCTTGAATCATTGAGGCTTCATCAACGATAACTATTGAATCAGATTCTATTTTAACATCACCAACCTGTTCAAATTTTAACTTGTGCAAATCAAACACATCTTCAGTAATGTCAAAATCAGGGCGTAATCCCAATAAACTTTGAAGTGTAACCACTTTTGCATTTGGGGTTTTCTGTCTAGTTACAGCATTTGCTCTATGGGTTGGAGCCGAGAAAATAATATCTGCATGTATTCTACGCTTCAAATACTCATTAAATATACCCATAATAGTAGTCTTACCTGTACCAGCATAACCAGACAAAGTGATAGATGTATCATCTCCATTAACAAATGCTTCTAACTCTTTCAAAGCAGATTTCTGTTGATCATTCAATTCAAAATCTATTTTAACTTCTAAACCGTCATCGAAAGTATATACATATTTATCTTGTATTTGCTTAGTTTCTTCAACAGCCTGTTTTACTTCTTCTACTTTGGGTAAAGATTCTGTTAAACCTACTTGATTAGCATATTGTTGAAGTTCAGTAAACTGAGTAGGAGTTTCTGAAGGTTTTACCTCCTCTTGTGCAAATAGATCCTGTTGAGTAGGAGATTTAAAAGCATTTCTAATAGTTTCTCTTACTTGAGAATCAAATTCAGGAGACACTTTAGAACCACGATTACCAGCTACATTCAACGTATTGATGTTATTATCTACAAGCCACTGTGCCAGTTCTTGACTAGTTGGATTTAATAGAAATGGTTTATTATGCGCCTTAGCAAATCTTTGTGTTGCAATTCTACCAGCACTATCTTCATCTGTGCTAAAGTACACTGTTCCATCAGAATTAATGACATTTTGTTCAGTTCTTGGCAAATAGAATTCTTTGCCTTTTCTACCAGCTTGCAATTCGGGAGCTATTTCAGTTACACCAAAATCTTGTAAACTAGTATCTGGTCCATTCTCAGTGTAGTAACCTGGAGTAGTAGTACCGCCTGTTTCTAATCCTAACTCTTTACCAATTTCTAAACCTAAACGATCTATACCTGTTTGACCACCAGATATTATCTTTGTAGTGGGAACTGTAGTAGCATCAGAAGTTCTTAATTTAGGCATTTGTCTTTTTGCGCCATATTCAAAATTATCAAGATACTGCTGATATGCTTCTTGAGATGCAGTTTCACCATTTCTTGATTGATAAGTCTTAGACCCTTCTTGATAAGCTAAAGGTTCAGTATTCTGTAAGTCAACGTTTTCAGTAGCTACAGTCTGTAAAGCATTTTCATTGAATTCTCCAGCTTGATTGAATATCTTAGTCTGCAAACTAGCTTTGACAGGAGTTAAATCTTGTACATAAGTTATAGCTTTAGATGGAGTAAAGTCTAAACCTGTAGGTACTACATTATTATAACCTACAGAAGACTTCTTAAAACCAAATTCAACAAGTACATTACCCTTATAACTTAAACCTTTTTTATTAATTAATTGATATACTGGTACTTTATTTTCATCTATACCGATGTATTTGTATAAGAAAGTAGTTCTAGGATCATTATTCTTATCTAATTTAACTTTCTTGTAAAGATAATGTATAGGATTACCAGCTTCATTATAACCTACAATGCCCCTAAATTTACTAGATTCATCATAGATTATAGACGGTATCTCAACTTGTTCTCCTTTCTTATTGGTTACAAACAATCCACTATCATCGTGAGCTACAGGTCTGTATACTGCTCTACCTTCTTCTTCAATAGTTTCATAGCTAGAATCCAATTTGTAGTATTCAATAGCAGGAACTACATGATCATTCCACCACAGATTTTTAATTACCTCTTGTAAATCTATTTGGGATATAACATTTTCAGGATGTTTTTCCAATTCTCTAATATAATCAAAATACCCTATTTCTTCTCTTATGGAGTTAGGAACATATCTAAATATATTATTTTTACCAAAAGCATCTCCAGAAGTGTAGAAAGAATATATTGCAAGATCTTTAGCAAATTCTCTTACTTCTTTATAATCACTTTCGTAAAGTTCTTCCCAAGCACGAATTATTTCATTTTCTAAATTATTATCACCACTCTTATTGGGTTTATATGCAATGAAATCTGGTCCTTGTAATTCTGCATCATCTTCTTTAGGTCTACTAAAGATATTGTTAATCAACACATTTGAAAAACTACCATCACTCCCAAGTAATGAAGGGTATTTGCCTTGTAATATATCGGATTTAAGTCTATCTAATCTTCTAGAAATACTATCCTTACCAAACAGCATACCACGAAATCCCATTTGATTATCTTTAACATACTGATTAAAGAATTTAGTCTTATAGGATACTTCCATTGCTCTAGTGATGTTGTTAATATATGTATCATCACTTATTGCATAGCCTTTGGTATAGTATTCAATTAATGATCGTAAGGTTTCAAATTCTGGAGTAAGTCTAATCATGACATTCTGGAATGCATTTCTAGGAAATACTAATCCATCGATCATTTTCTTACCTAAGAATGTATTAGTAAACACTTTCAAAGGATTGTTGAAAACAGATTGTTCAGTCATATACTGTTTCCACTTATCCAAGAATGCACTTTGTAAACCAAAGTTATTACCAAATCTCTTAGTATCAATCTGAGATAAGTTAGTTAATTCTGACAAACTCTTAGAGAATGGAGTTAATTCTTCATAAGCCTTAAGAATTAATAACTGATTATAGTACCAATCAAAAGTTTCAGTTTTCTGCAATTGTTTTCTAAGATGTGGTACAGTAAACATAGTTTTTCTTTGATTAGTACCTACACCTTTATCCTTAAGATAATTCAGAAGATTCTCTTTCTTACCACCAGATAACTCTTTTGCTTTCTTATAGTAATCGTTCCAAATTTTAGTAAATGCTAATCTTTCAGGATTTTTACCAGCAGGTATTTCAACACCATAAAAACCAGAATATTTATCATATTCAGTTGCATAGTCTTTTAATATCTGTTGAGGTAAGAAATAGAATGTACTTTCACCTTTACCACTTCTAATTAAGAAGTTAGTCATGTTAAAAGTTAATTTACGTACATTCAAACGAATAATATATGGGTCTTTAGCTACGTCTACGTGAGCATTAATCAAAGCTGATAACCAGTCTAAAACATTGATCTTATTTGTATCTTCACTTTGAATGTGATGCAAATCACGTATACCATAATCATTCAATACTTTATTTGGTTTGAAATTCAATTTAACTAATTGAGTTAATACTTGATGAGCATTAGCTAACGCAAATGGACCAATACCAAACTTACCACCATTCAACTCAGCTTTAGTCCTACTCTGGAATGCTGGAGTAGAGAAATACAATTGAGATTTACTAGTTCTCTTACCTTGACCAGTTAATTTATCAACATCCTTAAGAATCTTATCTTTCAGATAATCTGTCACAGTATCAAGAGGCTGTCTAGCTTCTGCAAAGTTCATAGGATTGCTAATTACTGACAAATACATATCAAGAAGCATGTTTTCATTTGCTTCTCTACTATTTGCTTCAAAATCAGTTTTACCATTGTATCTCTCATAAGCTTTTCTTACTACAGTTTCATCATCTAAACCAGTAGCTTTCAATCTCTGAACATACTGATCTTTTGTTTCGAACTTGATTCTATTACCATTATTGTCATAGTTATATCTTGCTATAAATAATTTATCAATCGCTTGTACCCACTGTTTCCAGTGGGGCTAGACTATATCTTCACTTTGATAGTGCTCCCCATTTCGCCTTTCGGCTACTCTACTTGCTTCTTCGATCATTTTTTGATCTATGCGTTCGATAGTCGTTGAACTTTCCCCTATACGGGGCTTAGCTGCTGATTGTCCAATCTCATTGTTTTTCAAACATTCGCACATATCTTTTCAGATTATGCTGTAGTAAATGAGCTCTAAGGGGTTTCCAGCAATTAAAGGAGTTTTACTTCAACTATGTTGTTAATCGAAGTCTGACCCAGTAAGGGCTGTAAATTCATCAGGAAGAGTAATAGTATCACCAATCTGTTCAGGATAAACGTCCACCACTTTTAAAGCTGCTGTAGAAGCTTGACCCTGTGCAGGGATACGATAACCCATAGCTATTGCCTTTGTATCTGGACCAATTATATCGTGGTTTATTAACCACGCTTTAGCTTGACTGAAAGTCATTTTATCATAATTAGGTATGATGTGTTTCAATAAGTTAATTGATATAACACAATCCATACTACCATCATTGTTAACAAAATTAAGCTTTCTTACATTGTTGGCATCAGATGTTACAGCTAATCTATTGTATAAGATAGAAGACATCTGAATGAACATACCACCAGGTAGATTGGTATCTACTATGGCTTTGTTCAACATTGATATGAGACCACTTTCAATCCAAGAGTTATCAGACAAACCTGAAATAGGAGCATTAGTATTGCCATCTTCTACAGTAAGACCATTCAAAACATTATCGTTCATGTTTGAATTTTCTGCTTTTCTCTTAAGAATATTGGCAAACTTAACAATACTAGCTTGTGGATTATTGGCATCAATACCGAAGTCTTTTTCTATACTCTTTCTACCAAATTCAGTAATAGCGTTATGAGCTCCATTAAAGTTATCAATAACCTCTTGTCCAGAGTAAGATACACCATCAGGAGTAGTATATGTCCAAGCTGTTCTAATGTTACCCATAGCTGCTTTCTGAGCCTGAGATACAAACATCTGTCTATCTGCGTGGTGTGGATCTGTTACCAACTGACGTCTAAAGTTAACCAAAGATTGCTTATGTGTAGGCATATTCATTAAACCTTCTACGTCTACCTTGGTATTTGATTTATCTGTGTAAATCTTAGATTTAACTTCTTCAACTCTTTGACCAACTTTAACTGCAGATTCAAACGCAAGCATGTGTATGTTTCTAGCTTGCATTACCTTTAATACTTCTCCCATATCCCCTGTAGAGAATATTCTATGAACTGGGAACATAGCCATTTTGTCAAATACGGGTATGTCTCTCTTTGCATTTACATCATAATGATCGCCGAAATACATTAACTTCAAAGGTTTTAATGTAACGGCTAAGGCTTCATTATAAGTATCTGCATCAGCTTCATAATCTGTTTCAGGGTTATTCAATATATCAAAAGCTTTAGCTACTTCAGGAGTCCATCCATCAATTCTTCTAACTAATTCTTTATAGAATTCAGGAGAGATAAGTACTGTAGCATCCGTTTGGTTTACTTTGGTATAACCACCAAATTTACTATCAACTACAAGATTAGCAGCATCTTCAACGTCTTGGGGCAATGCTTCACCACTCTCATACATTGCAAGAGCTTCTTCTTGAGTCATATCATGCATTTCCTGTAACAGTCTTACTGCAGCTGACTTTTTAGCAAATTCATTGATTCTATCAAGCTGTCTACTAGGTATTACATTATCTGATAAAGTACCTACATTAACTTCAGTTAAGTTTGATAATTCATTACCTTCTCCATAATCTATTCTAGGAGTAACACCAGTTGACAATACCTCACGAAGACGTTTAATTTTATCTACAGGATCTTTATAATATGCAGGATCTTTAATAAATAACTTCTCAAATTCTATTACTGAGGATATAGTATTAGCAAAATAGTTTGCCATTAACTCTGTAGCAGCTAACTCTTTGCTGTATTTTGATACCTCTTGACGTTTTTTATAGTGATTTTCTGCATCATCCAATGCCTTTTGAGGAAGCGCTAAGCTCTTTACACTAGCAAAATCCTTACCATTCCAATCAATTATACCTATTTCTTTTGCATAATCCAATTCGTCTTTAAAAGCATCTGTTAAATATTCATTCATTAACAAAGCTTTATCAGAGTTACTCATCTTAGCCCAAGCTGCTTTTATTTGATTTACTACGGATAATGCTAAGTCACTACCACCAATGTCTTCAGCAAGTTTAAGAGCTTCATTGAAATTAGAGAAATCATCTACAAATTCAATACCACCTAAAGTTGGTTGTTCTTTAAGTTTAAAGAACCCGTTGAAATATCTAAATCTGTAACCATTTCTATTACCAATATCATAGTTCTTTACTTTTTGTTCCTTTGTCAGATTACCTTCATTCTTATAGTTGAATTCAATAGTATCTAATTCAGTTTCAAAGTAATTAATAAATCTTTTAAGAATTTGAGCATCGAATTTTATTTCACCATTACTTACGTCAAATGGATTTTTAAAGTTGTTTATTGCAGTACCATATAATGTATTATATGTTTGAGAATCACCCATAGTAGGTAAGATAATTCTACCTTTCTGAGTAAGTGTCATTTTAGCAATATAATCTTCCAATGGTGAGATTTCTGTATACTTACGTCCTTTATCACCACTACCCTGTTCCTTGAAATAAACCAAAGTTTCAACACCTATTTTACCAGATGCGGTAGGATTATTATAAAGATTTGTAAGTAAATAGGAACCTTTGAAATAATTAGGGTTAGCATTGTTACCAGTATTATATAATACCTTAGTAAGAGCTTCTACTGTAGCTGGATCATTATCAAGATTCTGAACCATATCTGTTAAGTAGTTATGATCAGATATAGGATATAACAACTTACCATCAGTAGACAATACAGACAACTCATCTGAGTTAGGATGTGTCATACCATACGTTTCAGACAATCTACCTAAGAATTTAGAATCATCATAGTATCTGCTGATATGTCTATTGAATGTGCCGGGTACGTTACCAGATGGTTCAATCTTCAGTACATCTTTTAACTTATTGCTGAATAAGAATGATAAACCAGCATTACTACCATCAGTAAACAGGTTTACTAATTGTTCTGCAGTGTTTGGATCATAGTATTCTTTAATCAAGAATGAGTTTAATGTAGCCATATCCACAGATACACCTGCTCTACCTAAAAGTGATAATATATGTTCCTTTATTTTGATGACATTAGCTTCTACATACTCTTTATAAGTCTGACCATTCTTAAGCTTAGCATTTGGTTTATTCTTATAATTCTTGAGTAGATTATTAATCTTGTGGTAATCATCTAATAATAATTCTACATTGGTTTTATTATCAGTGGTTTTTAATGTGTAATTATTACCATCAAAATTTATTAACTCAGTCATCCTAAGTAAACCATAATTCCAACCTTCGATTATATTCTTAGAAATCTTATTTGCATTCTCATCCTTTACATACAAGTTAGTCTGATCATTACCATTAGTATTCTCAATCTTTTCAGACAAGATACCAATAAGTTTATGTTTAGCTTTTCTAAAGGTATTTCTAAATTGAGTCTGTAAATTCTCTCTAGCTATTACTTGGGCTTCTGATTCTCCTGGAGCAGTCTTTGATATCTTATACAATTCTCTGTACAATGTGTCAAAGATAGGTAATGATTTTGCACATTTAGCACACTTATTCATCATACCTTCAAACGTATTCTCTGAATGCAATTCATTGATTATAGTATTCCATGTAGAATCAAAATCAACCATAAGAGGTAATCCTGTAACAGGACTCAATACAGTTCTAGTTTTCTGTACTTTTGTAATAGTGCCATCTTCTTTTTTAACATCTGCCTCATAGAATTCTCTTTTGGGCATAGTAGCAATGAAGATTTTAATAGATGCCAAAGCATTATCTTTTACTGAGGTTTCTAATGACTCACGGATATATGTAGCCATTTGATCGCCTACAGCAGAACCTTCAGCCTTTTCATCTATTTCTTGGTCAATATTTTCCTGTTTGTCTACAGCTCTGATTTGATATTCATTCAGTTTCCTTATAATTGCTGGTAGGAATACACTATCAAAGGTTTCATATATTTCTTTTCTAGCCTCTCCTTGTTCTTTGGTGATCTTTCCGTTTTCTACAAGTTTATCTGTCAAAGAAGGTTCCAAGGCACTCTTTAACAAACTATAATTTAAACCTGTTAAATCATCTCGCATCTTTATGTTATTCAAAGTAAACAAAGAAGCAACTAATGAATTAACACTTTCTTTAAATTGTGTATTTGTGATATTCTTAAAATTGTGACCACCCAACTTAAATGGAGCTCCTGCACCTTTATAAGCATTTAAGAATTCCTGTACAGCTGCAGAATTCTGTTTAGATCTACTATAATATCCTGTATTGATCCTATCAAAGATGTTGTCAATAGTAGTATCAGTTCTCCAAACCCATTTACTAATAAAGTTTTTAATTGCTTTCCAAGCTCTTTTGATGATGTTTAAATCTGGTTCAACTTTATTCAGCATATACTGCCTAAAGTCTTCTGCAAGAGCTTCTTCAATGTCTTTATCAGTACCGATTAAACCAGTTCTATTTCTATAAGCTTCGTATATCTTACGACGTTCTTTAGGTGAAATAGTCAACAATGATATTCTATGATACGCTTCATGATATAAAGTACCAGTTTCTGCACCCTTCCACAGTAATGTAGAATCCTGTCTAACAAGACCCATGGCGTATACATTGTTACCTAATGAGATAGCATCATCTACTATAGTAAGAGAATCGCTTTGGAAACCTAATTTCTTTTTGAACCATTCTATTTCCTCGTTAGACACCTCTTTAGTTACTTTACCAGTAAGACGTCTCATAGGAATATCAATGTCATCGTCTTCTATAGCAAATGGGTCAATTGTGCCATTCTTGGTAATTTCATTAATCTTTTTTGATTCTTCTGTTAATTCTTCTGGCTCTACTGCAGGAGTACCTGTAGGAATATTGGCTACGTTTTCAACCTTATTTTTAGTTTCTTCAATTGCCTTATCGCTTTCTACTTTCTTAGATATAGTTTGAATATCGTCCGCATAAGCAAAAGAATCTTTGAACAATTGATCTTGTAAATCACTCTGGATTAAATCGTTTGTAACAAACAAACCCATTGTATACAAAGGGGTATGTTTTGTATTACCTAAGAAATCCTCTCTACGTAATATTACGCCAGGAATAGCGTCTTCCCATATATAAGAACTGTTTTTTGTAAATGCTTCTTTTAAGGAAGGTAAAGCATCACCTATAGGACTAAAGAAATTTTCTCTATTAGCTCTCCAGTGGAATCTCATCAAATCGTTAATAAGATCTTCCTTATCTTGAGAAGACATATTACCTACAGGATAAGATTTTTCTCCTACCACAAGATCACCTTTTTCATTTACATAAAGCTGTTTCTTTTTCATCCAATTGAAAGTAGGAATATTGGATGTAACTCTGGTTTTATCACCAAAGCGAACCATAAAGTCAATCAATTCCCCAGCTACAATCTCTGTATTTTTGTAGTAAGACTCAGGAGAAGCTCCATAATTCAAAAGCAAATCTGCAAGAAACTCAGCTTGTTTTCTATCAAATCTTTGTAAATTAACTTGTACTGGTATTTCCGAATTATTGAGTGTACTAGATTTAGGGGGATAAATAAACAGTTGACCACTACCGCCAGTACCATTCAATATTTCACCACCAGCACCAAGAATCAGACTGTCAGAAATAATACCATTACTAATACCAAAGGTTACATTTTCTGGAGTAATATCATACATATTGCTCGGAAAAGCAAAACCTTTTACTTCTTGTACAGGTCTAAATACCGCTTTCTGACCATTTCTATTTACATTATATCTACCTCTAGTTCTACTGATAGTACTTGGTACAATAGTTTCATTTTCTGTCTTATTTTCAATAGCAGTAATGATTGCGTTTCTAAAAGATTTTAAGTCATTTATAGAAACTTCATTAGCTTGTTCAATTGTATTAAGCTCTTCTGCTGTAGCACTATTACGAATGCCTGCAATATCTGCATCAAATTTAATTCTAGCTCCTTTAGGAGTCTTAAGTGCTAAAGCATACTTACCTGTAGGATGTTCTACACTTAATATGATAGAGGCACTATCGTATGTAGTCTTATCACCTTTTTTGTATGGCTTGCTACCTTTTTCAGTGTAAGATTCATTGATAATAAATTCACAGAAACTGTCTGTAAAGAAATTAGGATCTTTGATTCTCTCTGCTAATTCTTTACCAGATTTATAACCCGGTAATATAGGAGTAGTAGAATCTGGTGAGAAGAACAGTGTATGTGATACGGTATCTTTAGCTAATTCTTCTACTTCTAAAGAATCTTCATATTCTCTAGATTCAGAATCCATATCTGTTTTACTGTCATGTTTCTGTTCAGTAGCTAATTTCTTTTTAGCCTGTTCAACTTTCTGTTCTACAGTAATATCTGGAGTAATAGTATCTACTGTTTGCGATACCTTTTTATCTTCATCTGTAGCAGCAGCTAAAGGATCTGCATCAGCATTAGCAGCTGCTCTCAAATCTTTATCTGTAGCAAAAGCAAACTCTTCATCCTCTTCTTCAACATCTTCTACTACTGGAACTTTTGTCTTACTTTCTTCTGCAATCCTTTTACGTTCTGCTTCAAATTCTGCAGCTAATTCTTCCAAACTCTTTGTAGGAAATTCTTCATCATGTTTAGTTGCTGGTTCTGTTTTTTCTTCAGGCTGCGTTTTAGGTGTTGCTTCAGGAACAGTAGGTTCTGGTGCAGGTATTTCTGTGTTTACTTTGGATTTTGCCCTAGAATCCATTACAGGGGATTGTGGTTTTTCAACTTCTTCTCTTTGTACTTCTGGAGCAATTTTACTTGCTGCTACAGTTTCATTGTTGTCTGTACCATTATCAGCTACTTCTTTTTCTGTAGAAGCAATATCTTGTTCAACAATCTGCTTGGCGTTATCTTCTGCAATTCTACTAGATTCATCTGAATTATTCAGGTAGTTCTCAATTCTCTTTTTGATATTGTTTAATACCTTTTTCTTTGATTTATCTGTAGCTTTGTCAAAACTAGTAAGTTTGCCATCTTCCAGAGTATTACCGAATATCTCATTCATTTTATGCTCTGCTACCAAAGCATCATGCTGAGCTAACATTAAGTTTGCATAGCTATCTACACCTGTCTGCATAACATGAGGAGCTGCTACAAAATCTGTACTAAACTTTGTATCAGCAGCTACTTGAGCCAATTGACTATCAATGTTCTTAATGGCTTTAGGTATAGTCTTTAAAATAGATTTAGCTACAGAATTATCACTATTAGTAATACCAAATTTAGTTTTACCATCTTCTGCTGGAGCTTCAATCGCATTCTTTAACTCCTGTAAAGCTTCTTTCTGTACATTCAACTTAGTCAAAGTAATAGCTGCTAGCTTTTCTTCTGGAGTGTAATTACTCAATAAAGCATCTTCAGAAAGATCTGCATACAATTTATTATCTGCATCCTGAGCTGCTTTTGCATTGTTTACAGCTTCTTGTAAATCTAATTGAGCTACATGCTGTAAACCAATTAATGTATTATATTCTGTAGTACCTGCAGAATAACCTAATTGTTTACCAATGTTCTTAGTAGTCTTAGACTTAGCTAAGTTAAATACATTATTCGCAGTTTTGATTTCAGCATTTATATCTTCCTCAGTAAGACCATCAGGCATATGATATTTAAAATTCTCTAATACTTCAAGTACACTATCTTTGTAATTGAGCATAGATTTTGATGCTCTGTCTGCGTATGTCACAGCTTTATTCATAGCATCTTTCTTAGCTATGTTATCTGCTACCATATCTCTAACAAACGTATTGGCAACGAAGTCTTTACGCATATCAATACCAGCGTGATATGCAGTAGTAGGACCACCTAAATACATACCTAATGCAAAACCACCTTTTACATCATTCCAGAATTGAGGATCATTAGCTAATTCTGATTCAGTATCTATTCCTGATAAGATCTTTGCAGTACGATAATTAGCTTCAGCTAACCCAAGTAATGATGAGAATACGCCAGAAGAATCTTTATCATACTGATTATGAATGTAATCGTAGTCAAATATATCCTGATTACCTTCTTCAAAAGCTTCACCAGTAGCAGCAAAACCCATACGAGCTAGAGCTTTAGCACCCTTGCTCAACATGTTCATTTTAGGACTATTATAAGCCAATCTAGCATTAAATCCAGTGTAAGCATCAATAAGCTTATTGTAGTTCTTAGTAGCAGTGTCAGACAGTTTAACTAAAGGTTTTAATGCGCCTGCTATAGGTTTAGTTATAATCTTACCCATAGCCTTACCTAATGGAGTAAATATCAAAGCTGATTGTGCTACATCCATTGCAGACAAAGCCATGTTATTATTGTAAACATTTTCTAAGCCATTATCTGCTGAATCTTTTAAAGAGTTTAGAACTTCATCGGAGATTTTAATCTCTCCAGATAAAGTTCTATCTATAATTTCATCATCTGAAATTTTTGTAACATCTATATTAGGATTCTGTTGTTTCAATTGATCTCTACCCATTTGAACATAATCCTGGATAGATACACCTTTACTTTCAAGATCCTTTTCAATTTTAGAACGATAAGCTCCATATACTTGTGCCAATGATTCTCTATGTCTACTATAGATATTACCTGCTAAACTTAATGCTGTAGCAGCAATAGCTGAGCTCCAACCAATAAGATTAGATGCTGCACCAATGCCAGGAACTGCATTCAAAGCGCCAGTAGTGGCATAATGTCTGCCAAGATATAAAGCACCTGTCGCTAATGCATCAGCTATATAAGATTCAACAGTAGACATTGATGAGCCTGTTAAACCAGGACCAGCGTACAATATATAATCAGAATCATAGAAAGGCTTATCTTGAGCTTTTTGTTCTTTTATTTGAAATCTGGCAGAAGGTTTATACTTTTCAGATCTAGATGTAATAGAATCATAATAATCCTGAATATTCTTGTTTACTTCGGACTGTTCATTTACCCACCAGTCTCTTACCCCATTTAAGTATTCAATTCTCTTATCAACATCTGTACCTTCTGAATCATCGTACTTTGCTAATATTGCATTATACTTTTCAGAATTGGCTTCTAAATTGTTTTTAAGAATTTCATATTGCTGTAAGGTGTTTTGATACTCTTGAGAATTCTTATCCATAGTAGGTAAGACATTTTCAAGATTCAAAAGCATTTTCTTATCATTTAAATATTGTAATTCATAATCAATATCTTCAATGACAGGATTAATATCTTTTACTAATTTAGCTCTTTCAGACATCAAATTGATCTGATCTCTATTGTTAGCAAAAGTAGTCCAAGCATCTCTTAAATAACTCTTATCCTTTAAGGTTTCCTCTGGAGTTTCCTTATTTAACAGATATGCGTATTCATAATCATCTAATGGAGTTGTTTCTAAGTTCCTATCATAACCTGTTTTAATATTAGTGATAGGAGAATACTGAGCATTGACCGTATCCACAGCCTTACCTAATAAGGCTGCTTTGCTAGGTGTATTGTCAGTAGGATATTGACCTAATATAGATTTTTCCATATATTATTGTAATAAACTGTTTATTAAACTATCATAAGCATCAGTAAATGATTGCTCATAATTATCATTCTGTAATTTTGAACCACCATGAATATCATTAACTTCTTGATCAAATGTCATTCTAGTCATACCATGTGGATCAATCGGCTCCATTGTATCAAATGTAAAATATTCACCAGTTAATGGTACATTCCCGCCATAAGCATCATTGTAATCTTTTTTGTCAATGGGTTTGACATTTAAACCTGTTTCCGCAGATATACCCATTGAATTACTAACCATAGATTTAAAACTATCTACATCATAACCAGCATTCTTAATAGCTTGTAAAGGTATTCTTACACTTACTCTCTGCATTAATTGAGGAATGCCATCTACCACTGATGACATAATTCTACCTCTAGGGGTTTTAATAACATCTTTGAATACTCCAGATTTTAAATCTTCTGCAAAGTTTCTTTCTAATCCATTTGTAGTTTCTACATTGTATTTAATAGAAGGAACCTTCATGATTTTATTTACAAAATCAGTAGCTAATATTAAACCACCTGTGTCTGGTGTAACATATCCTTTAGTTACTGAACCGCCTAAATTAATATCAATTTCATTAGAACTCTTAACTTTATTGTAACTATTAAGAATCATACCAGAAGAAGGGTATGTAATATCGTTCAGTACTCTAGTAGCTGCATCGTAATACTGAGGCAATTTATCAGATCTTACTCCAGTTTTAGGAAATATTTCTCCAGCTTTAGTTGCAAACAGATTAGCAATATCATTAGCAGTTGCATCTGACATTTCTTTTCCATAATCCTTTACTAAGGAATTATATTCTTCCGGAGTAATATTACCAGACATTAAGGCTGATGCGGCTTCTTGGAATTTATTAGTTACAAATCTAGTTTGTGAATATACTGGACTATTTTCTAACTGACGTTTTTCAAATACTACTGCGTCATTATACAGCTTTTTATAAGCGTCAGGGTAATCTACAGATTCTTTTTCTGTACCTTTCTTTTTCAATTTAGCGGTTTCTAATGCTTGCTTATATTTCAACGCTTGCATAGCATAAGGATCTACGGTGGGGTTTTTACGAATGTATTCTTGATTATCTGTATAAGCTTTTTGCATGAAAGCATTAGCTGCATCCTCTTCTGTTGATCCAGGATGATTTCTCATCCATGTTTGCATATGCATTTGTGCTTGTGGTGTAGATAATATTCCACTTCTATTAGCATCCAGTATGTCTTTAATTTGCTGTCCTGTAACACCGGTCCAAATAAATCCACCTTCTCTACCAAGATAGCTATCCTTCAAATTATTTACATATTCATTAGTTAAGTCTTTTATAGAAGAATAAGCTAAAGGAACTTCGTTGAATAAACCCGAAGTAGTAGTATCCCAGTTAGTAAAATCTCTATCATGCCATAGTGGATTATATTTGTCGTGTAGCATTAAAATTTGAACTTGCTTTGCATATTCATCAAAATTGGCAGCATTCTGTTTTAATGTGGAAAGCTTAGCTCTATCTACATTGTTTATTGCAGACTGTAAAGCCATTTGCCATTCCATACTCTTTATCGCTTCTGGATTCTTAGCAGCTTGATCAATAATCGGAAGTACCTTACCTCTAGTTTCTGCATCCCAAGTCTGCATATCTTTCATAGACCTAGAACGAAATTCAGCCCATGAGTTTGCAGCAGTTCTATAATCTGCTAAAGCTTTGTCAACTCTTTCATTTGCCTGCTTACCCAATGTGTATAATTGTTCAAAAGGAATTGGAACATAGGTGTCTATAAATTGAGCTTGTGCAGGATTGTCATATCTATTTACTGCCATAATTATACTGTTAAACTATCAACTAAACTATTTACTGTACCATATCTTAAGAAATTCTGTAAGTAAGGTAATATCTGACGATCTCTACGTGCTTGATTACGCATTTTCTCTTTGGTCTGAGACCATTGACCTAACTGACCGGCAGCAGTAGCACCAAAGTTTCTTGCAGCAGCTCTATTGCGAGCATTTAAATCATTAGTAAGTACAGTGTTCTGTACATATTGCTGACCTAAATTGTTCATCATATTCGCATATTCACCTAAATACTGATTGTTAGCATTATCTCTATTAGCATATACCGAGGCATTCTGAGCATATTCTCCAGTAGCTAATTGATTTCCATATGCTAAATTCATACCCGTGTTAGGATTGAGTTTAGCCATGTTATTACGAGCGATTGCTCTAGATCTTCTATTAGCTGCAAGAGTGGGTTCTATATTAACTCTACGACTAGTCATAGCTCTATTAATAGCTCCAGAGTAAGGATTAAGGACTTGGTCTTCTGTTTCAGGTCTACGTCTACTTTGAATCCAATTATACAGTATAGGAGATAAACCAGACAGACTGCCAAAGTTAGATGAAGATTTGCTGGGTGTTTTAATTTCATCTGGTGTTAGCGTAGGATTGAAATCATCAACAGAAACTAATGGAGCATAGATAGGATCAGATACTAAAGTTGGATTAAAGTCTGCGATATCTAATAAAGGAGCCTGACTAGGAGCTATTGCTTTTTTATTTATAGTAGCCGCATTTTTGGCAGGTGTTTTCTTCGTTTTGGTAGGTGCATCCATCATTACAAAAGCCTGACTAGGAGCTATTGCTTTAGATGAATCGTTTACTGGTGCGTTTATCCCTACTGGGATTGTTTCCCCAGTAATAGCATCTACGCTATTATCGAATGTTGGGGTAAAAGACTGTAAGATATTTACGTCTCTATCTATAGAACCAGTAATATAATTACGTTTGTATGGAGTTTTATCCATAGCTCTTGCATCACCGCTTCTAGATTTTAACCAATTCATAATAGGTGTAAAACCATTTTCTAGTATTTTTTTAGCTGATTGTTTCTTTGCATCAGACTTCGCTGTACCTGTTTGATTAGAATTAAACTCATCAACAAGCCATTGAGCTATACCAGATCTTTTGCCATCTTCGTATGCCGGTATTCCTTTTACTTTGGGTTTAATACCTTTCTTAGCTTTAACTGCTTCTTGTTCTGTAAGCAATTGTTCATACATTGCATTTGCATTTATCTGATTTAATCTATCAGCATTGCGAGCAAATCTATCTTTTCCTTTACTTCTTTTAGTCATGTTAACTAATTTTTTACCTTCTTGTGCAAATGTTTTATTTGTACCAGGTCTTTTGATTCTATCAGATAGAACAGATTCAAGATTAGAAGCATCTATTAAATGATTATCTGTACCTGGTTTACTATTAGGTACTTGTATAATATTACCAGAATCATCTCTTATTACTTCATTATTATCTACATAAGCTAAATCTGGTAATATACCACCATTTTCAAAAGTGTAAGCTAAAGAATTATCATCCCAATATTTTTGTTCAAGTGTAGCTGCATTACCTTTCCCCATTGCTATTTCTTTAGCATTTGCTTTAATACGTTTTTGCTTATTAATTGCATTCTTTCTAAAGATACCTGATACAAGGTTTCCAACACCACCTACAACTCCACCTACCGCTGTACCAATACCAGGAAGAATAGCAGAACCTACAGAAGCACCTTTGGCAGCACCTCCTAGAGTACTGCCAGCAATATCTGCACCAGATCCTTCTTCTGTAAAGCCTTGTAAACCAGCTCCCAATATAGAAGCAATCTCTAAACCTTGATCTATACCAAAAGCGTAAGCTGGAACTTTCTTTTTGTTTATTTTCTTTTTCATATTATATCAATGAATATCTGTATGCTGTACTAATATAAGGAACTTTAAATGTATTACCACCATTACAATCATACTTATAATGACAGATTAAATATTTCCCTTTCATTCTATCTCTATAAGATTTGTTTACTAACTCTTCAGCTTCATTTAATTCTCTACTACTGCGAGGAATACAGAACTTGTAAGTATCCTCTCTATAATCTATATCATCCTGAGTAAGAGTAAAACTAGTTTGTCTTTTAGTTTCAAAGTAGATGTTATCAAAGTTAGTATCGTAAGTAAAGTCACCACCATATTCAACATTATCAAATGTTTTAGTTTGAGGGTACTTATCATTTACTATAAATCTAACATAAGATATCTTATCTTTGCCAGTAAACATATCTAATTCGTTACCTGAATTATACTTATATACCGCTAAATTCTTATATATCATTAATTTATCTGTAAATTCAGCATACCAATCAGGTCTATAAGTATAGAATGAAGTAAAAGCTCCAACTTGTTCATTAAACACTAAAGTCTTATCTTCTAGAGTAAGAAGAACTTCATTATATTTTTTATCGTATACAGATATAGGATCGTTTGTAATTATATCCTTATTATCATGTAAATAAGACTGTACACCTTTTAACTTAGATACAGTACGTAATTGATTATCAAAACCACATATTTCATTTCTATCAGCATCATACCAGTATACTGTACTATCTGATTGTGTTGCAGTTCTTAATTGATTCTCTTTAGAACCGTTCTTGGTAGTAAAGTAATCAAATCTAGTTAATACACCACCAGTACCTAACGTAAGTGCACCTGCATTATTATCTTGGATAAGAGAACGTTCATTTACAGCAAGTGTGCCAAAAGCGTCAGTTTGCCAGAACAACAAGTTATTTTTAAACAGCTTTAAGTTATTTATAGAACCAAATCTAGTATCGACATCTAAGTAATTAGCAACTCTAAATTTAGTCCACGAATCTGTTACTTCTAAGTTAGTCTTAGGTTCTGAATTCATTACTCTGGTATCTGTATGTAAATTATCTATACTATAGATTGATTTACTAACATAGTTTTTAGCTCTGGGTTGAGCAGAATAAGCATCATTATAAGCATATAATGGCGTATTCTGAACATATATAGAACCTACTTGTACTATATCATTCTCTACAAAGTGATTTGCATAGCCTGTACCAGATTCATAAGTCTTAGCTGTACCTACTGTATCTGTTCTTAATGAAAGGTTGATAGAAGATTCTAATGGTATATAAGCACCATTATATGCTCTAATTCTTTCATTATCTGGTTGTTCGTAATTATCACTAGCATTGTGGTATGCAAACATGCAGTTAGCATAATCTAATACACCAACATATGTATCGCCACCGAATACATTTACTTTAGTATTACTGTTGTCTTTTACACTAATATAAGATCCTGTACTAATGTATACAGAGTTTTGTCTTGTAGCATAGCTATTACCACCATAAGGTGTTACAGACTGTTTTAAATTGGCAATGAGGATTGTATTAGCACTTTCAGGTCCAGCAGCTAATTCTGGTACTTCACCAACCATAGTATTACGAGAAGTCATATCCGTACTCTGAAATATTGCACATACCCCATGAGGTCCAACTTTCCTAACGTTGTTATCATCATAATCACTAGCCTTAGATGTATCTCCGTATACCCAGTTATAGTATACCATGCTACCTACATTGGTAGCTTTAGTTCTCCATGCATCGTCATCTAAGTCAAAGGGATCTGTATTAGTAGCAATTGTAATGTCTTGAATTGATGCTGAATTATATCCCCCTGTAGTAACTTTATTGTAATACTTAGCTAAAGTGGCATCATACCATGATTCTGCACCCATATAAATTGCATTATTTGCAGTAGACTGTTTTATAGAATCACCTATAGCCGTAACCGAAGTATAAGCCCAACCGCTATTCTTAGCCCAACTAGTACCAGTATTCGAGGTTATATTCTTTAAATCATGTTTTGAAGCTTTTGCCCCAACCAATACTTTGACTTTATCACCTTTGGGTACAACCTTATCATTCGCAGGAGTACCGTTACCCATAGATTCATCAGGAGATATTGAAGATCTTAGTCTATATATACCTTTAATCTCTGTAGCTCTGCCTGTTACTTCAGATGCATTTGTTCTATTGACACATATTTCTGGAGATATAAATAAGAAATATTCATTAGCATTCTGACTACTAAAGTCAAAAGCATGTGCATATTTATTATTTTGTGACACCATACCGTGAGAAGTGGAATAAGTAAGATATGGAAAAGCAGTTAATTGATTTGTATTATCATAATTACAAACACAACTAACAGCTCCTTGCATCAATATTGTTCTATCTGAAATAGTTCTTTCACATCTTACAATCTCATAACCAGTAATCTTCTTACTTTGGATCAAATCACTTGGTATATTAATTGTGAATTGTACACCTAATGGATGTGTAACTACTTCTAGACTATTAGTAGTACTACCACCAATATCTACTCGCATACCAGAAGTAAAGATGTTGTAACCAGGTGCACTAGCTTTAGGCATTCTTATATCCGCAATCCAGTGTGCAGAGGATGCTACATTTTCTTCATTGTAGAATACAATAGCAAAACGATATATTTCATCTCTCATGTAACTCCTTGCCATTGATTCTACTTCACTATTACTATAGTTTAATACTTTAGCAGTAGCATCAGCAAAAGATAAAGACCCTGCATCTGACCAGGAACCATCTTCCTCAATGTTATATAAATCTAGAGTAGATGTAGAGCGTGCTTTAGAGTTTAATGAGAAAGAATCTTCAGCATAACCTGTCCTAGATGTAGGGGCATCACTTTCAATTAGATTTGTTTTTATAAACCTATATGAAATATTTTTACCTATACCACCATATACATACTTACCTGTAGCATCTGGAGCATATAAATACTGACTATTATCATCATAGTTTGCAGGACAAATACAGTCGTGATTAGTTGGTATATCTTTAGTACTTATTTCTGAAGTAGAAAATGTTATAGAATCCTGTCCAGATGTAGAAGTTAATAATATTTGACCATTCTTATTGCATCTATATGCTCTAGCATCAAATTCATCATCACTAATATCCCAAGTCTGTTCAGTGATATTAGCAGCAAATAACATGTTATCTTTAGATTCTATTACTTTGGGAGTAAATATATAAGTACTTAAACCATTGAATTCTTCCAGAGTAAGTTCATCAATAACTGAACCACCTTTATCTTCATAAACTAGAGTATTATTCGAAATACTTATTTCATCTATCACTGTAATAACTGGTTCTGCAGTATTACTAGAGTAATATATAGAAATTATTCTAGCTCTACTAAAAGAGTTAGTATCCACAGTAGTCTGTAGCTTAATGGATCTGTTGGTAGTCTCTTCTTTAGAACTACCATAAATATCTTGGCTATTAGTATTTTCTAAACTTCTAGATACTGTAATAATTGGAGATAAAACAGATATAGATGTTTCAGATGTTCTGGGATTAAATAGTTGATAGCAATATTGATACTTACCGGCTTTCAATCCACCTGTACCTAAACCTTTAAAGAATAAAGGTGGTAATTGACTTTTTGGTGATATATTTAAAGAGTCTACATTAAGATTAGGATGAGTTGTGGCTACATTTAATACTCTAATTTGATGTACCCCATCACACCAGTATATCTTAACTAAATCATCAGATTCCCATTTACAAACACTACTAACGGCATAATGACCATCTATAATAGGAATATCCAATGCTACATTGGATGCTACTGTAGTCACTATAGGTTCAGTTTCAGATGCACCAAAATCATATCTATAGATATTGAAGTTACTACCTTTCTTAGTAAACACAATTGCCCAATCCCTAATTGCATTTGTATGGACTATTGTTTCACCATTCAATGTCAATGTAGGATTGAGCTTACGAACGCCTTCAATATTCTGCATTACTCCAGTAGAACTATTATCATTGGCAATAATACGTATATTTTCTGCCCATTGATACTGGTCTGAACTTATGACTGAATAATCTAAGTCACAATTCATACCTTTTGTCCACGTATTTGTTTGTCTTTGTGCATTCATTATGTAGTAGCATTATAAATTATTTGACGTTCCCCAGTATGACTATAAAAAGAATTATGATCTCTAAATTCAGGTACAATTTTATTCCAATTGTTTTTTATAGATTCTAGACCATCTTCATTAGGCATCAATGCTTCAGCATATGCTTGATTCCTATAGAAGTTCCAAGATCTACGAATATCATAATATACTTCCCTATTCATTCTGCCATTAAGATACTCTGGGTATTTCATTTTCATTGTAACATACCAGTAAATAGCTTCTTTATAAGACATTAAGTCTGGTATCAACGGATAACTTTCTTCATCAGTAGGTATAGCGCTGTATGATAATTTTAAATAACCATTTGGTACATTGGTCATTATAAAACCTGGTTTCACGGTATATTGAAAACCTAAACTAGGATTTGTGGAGCTTATAGAATTTAAACTGTGAATATCATAAGTATGCAAATTAATTAAATTTGACAAAATAGTTCTAAGGTTTTGATTACTATTAATCATTTCAATAGCTTCAGTTTTATCAATATTTCCGTACATATCAACCACCATATTCACCAAAGTATCATTTTGAATGATCATTTCCGGAGTAAGACATTCACAGTTTTCTTTACAGCAATTGTCACCACATCCCCAAACAGCAAATGATCCTGTTGCTTTCCTCATGGGAAACCAAGGGCCATTGCAATTAAATGAGTATGCCACTTGATGCAATTGATGTAGATCACAAGGCAGTGGAGCTTGATGACAATTGATCTTTACTGCGGGAACTCCCTCAACACCGGTAACTTTAGGTATAAATTGAGTAATAGCACCTATTTGTTCAATAGCTTCTCCACACCATTCTGTGATATCACTAATCTTAGTGTCATCTTCTTTGAGATCTAGGTCTGCTATGATCTTTGCTATTACAGTCTTTACAGATGTTAATTTTGTAATCATATTGTATAATTATAATTCGATGTAATCTCTTACATGCTGCTTTAATATTTGTGCCAGACGTCTCTTATTATCCCTAGTCATAACTAACTGATATTTAGTTTTATTCTTAGTAAGCATATTCTGTTTATTGTGATAAAATCTATATTTAAAACCCCCAGTATGTTCGTTAAGATGGTAAATTACTTTGTTGTATTTTTTACTTTCAGCGTAATCTATCCTTAAACTCTTACCAGTATATTCTTTAGGTTTATGCTTTACTATGGATAATGTACCCATTCTACAAGGTAATCTGACTTCTTTTCCGTTTTCAATTATCTCGTCTCTTAAGTATCTAAAGTAATCTGAAACAATTTGTCTAAATACTTTATAAGAAACCTGATATAGTGGATTGTCTTCTACGTAATTACAATAACTATCATAGAAGTCAGCAATCGTATAAGCTTTTCTATTGTATTTAGTTTCTTGCATTCAGTTCGTTGTTAACGTCGTTTGTACTATTGTTCGTAGTGTCACTAGGGACTCGTAACATGATATTCAATTCTTTTTCAAATATCATTTGTTTAATCGTAGGTATCATATTTGCTGGCACTGGATACGGAGTATCATCTCTATCAAAACACTCACCAGCTTGGGTAGGATCTTCTAATATACCTTCTATTTTAACATATTCTAAGTGTTCAGGACCAAGTATATACAGATGATTGCCTTTTATATAAGCAATGTAATCACTGCAAGTATATTTTCTACTTACTTGATATTTAGCTTTTGTTTCTGTACCTAATTGAATTAAATCACCATTCATATCTTTTACAGCAACCAAACCTAAACCAAAATGTAAGTCAATAAAATTAGGTATCTCTTCATCGGATTTGTAGTTATAACCGCCAGTACAATTACTTACTTTGGATATGTGTAAAGGCCCAATAGTTTGTATATACTCTGGATTTATATCTCTACCCTTATCTAGATCCTGTTTAATTAAATATGCTCTATATTGATGTATCCATTGCTCTATCTGTACACGTGATAAGTTCTCAGATTCACTGATATTATTATCACGTACAATGAGCAAAATATCATCAATTATTGTATTTAACGAATTAAATGTCATAGTCTTTAGTATTTGTACTCCATTCATCAGAAGTGATTAAACTATTGAATTCTGTTGATGTTGCATCGTATGTTGGAAACGGATAAACGATATCGCTATTATCATCTTCTTCCAAAGTCATCATAGGCGGAAATAAAACATCATAATGCTCAATATGAAGTAATACTTCGGTTTCATCTATGTTCATCCTTGGATTATCTATTCCTAGTTGTTTTTTTGCTTCTTCTGGAATAGAATCAAATAATTCTTTTGGTATTATTATAAACTTCATATTATTTTGCTTTTAAAGTTTGTAAATAGTTATATGCTTTGATACAGTCGTCTTTGGATAAAGTACTACTATAAATTCCAGCTAATTTAGTTGCCGACTCAGCAAATTGATTACTTCCATCAAAGCCTAAATTTACCATTGTATAATTTGATGATATATTGCCAGGCACAATATTGTATTCATTCCAATTTTCATCATATACTTTACCCTCTGAAGTTACGGCTCTCACTACATTTGATGGTATCAAGGTTTTATTTCCCTTTAATACGACATACACACCACTACCTTGAAGATTTTGGATTCTAACCTTTGATGATAAGTCAAAACCACAATAAGATATCTTTTTAACTGGGAATTTAAAATCTAATATAACAGTAAAATTTTCGCCAAATTTAAACTGTTTACTAACCGCTTTATCGTCCACCCCATCAGTAATGAGGTATCCTTCGTATTCGGGGATTTGCTCAACTAAAACATCTACTTCTTGTGAAGAATTATACCATATACCATTTATCGAAGTTGCAGCATACTGTTTTTGGAAAGTATATACACCGTCCTTGATTATTTTAATATAATCACCACTTTTATTTGCATTTCCAACTATACAGCTATCCCCTTCTTTCATACCTGTGATACGTATCTTCCAGGCAGCAGAATTAGATGTATTTGATAAAACCAAAACATTACCTTTGTCCCCAATTCCGATTATTCTAAACGAATCTTTTTTTACATCTGTGGGCTTAACTACATTATCTCTAAGCGCAAATGAGTTGAAATTATATGCATACAACCCATACCCACTCCCTTCTGCAAACCCAAAATTCGACAGCACAAGATTATTACCATTGCCTGTAATGTTGGCAATAGTAGCACGATCTTTGTCCTCGTTGGTTTTGCCTACCACTGTCCATGCCTGGTCGGGGAAGAGCCAGGGATAGGTTTTGATGAAGTAGTCTTTGATCTTGGTCAGTTCTTCTTCGGTGGCATCGTGGTCGAGAAATACAAGTTCCCAGATAGCAAATCTACCACACTGTTGGCCTCCAGACAATCCACATCCTACACATAATGGTTTTCCATGATTTTTGTCACCTTTTAAAATACCAACATTATTATATTGTTTTGATGTTTGCCATGTAAATGGTGATTTTGCAAAATCTATGATACCTCCAGCACCTAAATTCCAATAACCCTTATTTGAGGATTCTATTTTTTCAAATGCTACACCTTCTCCCGTGGAATAATTCCTAGTTGACAACAGTCCTCCTGTCAAAGTTGTATTCAAGAAATCTTGATCCCACTGTCTCAACACCACAACAGTATAACCTTTTTCCTTAGTCAAAATAGGGAAGTTATTACAGGTACCGTAATCGTTTACTCCGTCAAAAACGAGTGCACCGGGGTAGAGAGGTAGTTGTTCGATGGTAATATTGCAATCTAT